>NICF_comb_assmDRAFT_10000209_pt1 | contig 47858 bp, 46 predicted proteins | sample NewIslPassag4_SG_FD_11279 | JGI IMG/M metagenome (IMG submission 11279)
GTGGCTGGAAGCCGCGGCGGAACTCGGCTACCCGGAGTGTCCCGACGCGAACGACCCGGAAAGCTGGGGCGCGGGCCCGCACCCGATGAACAAGATCGGCCGTCTTCGCATTTCGACGGCGATCGGCTACCTGGCACCGGCACGCGCGCGCCCGAACCTGACCATCCAGGCGAACACACTCACGCGCAGGCTGGTGTTCAAACGCGGGCGGGCCGTCGGCATCGAGGTGGAGCGGGATGGCGAGGTTTCGGTGATTCGCGGGCGCGTGGTGGTGCTCTGCGCCGGGGCGCTGCAGACGCCCGCCATCCTGATGCGGTCCGGGATCGGGAAGCGGGAAGAGCTCGAACCGCTCGGCATCGAGGTCGTGCGCGACGTGCCGGGCGTCGGTTCGAACCTGTGCGACCACCCGGCGCTGGCCATCGTGTGCCGGGTGAAGGACCCATCGATCCTCGACCTCGACCAGCCAATCGTGCAGACGATCCTGCGCTACACCGCGCCGGGGTCGGACCAGCGCAACGACCTTCAGATCGAGGCGTTCTCGTTCTCGCCACGTGGGACCACGCTCGACACGTTCGCGATCGCGGCAGTGCTCGAAGAGGTGAAGGGGAGCGGAACGCTGCGCATCGCCTCGGCGGACCCCCATGCACCGCCAATCACCGAACAGCGGTTCTGCGAGGACGAGCGGGACGTGAAGCGGCTCACGGCGGCGTTCCGTGATGCGCTGGCGTTCACGGAGACGAAAGCGATGCGCAGCATCATCAAGGAAACGGTGTTCCCGGCGCCGGATCGGCCGCTCGACGACGAGACGATCGCCGAACTCCTGCGGAAGCTCGCGGCGAGTGGCTTCCACCCCTGCGGGACGGCGAAAATGGGCCCCGCCGAGGACCCCATGGCGGTCGTCGACCAGTATGGCCGCGCGCACGCGGTCGAGGGGCTCGTGGTCGCGGACGCCTCGATCATGCCGAGGGTGCCGCGGGCGAACACGAACCTCACCGCGATCATGATCGGTGAGATGGTCGGGGAGTGGCTGCGGACCACCCCGGAGCGATACGACCTCTAGAGGCGAAACAGGGCGCCAAGCCGGCGCCCTGTTTAGTCCTGTTCGAAGCGAGGATCAGTCGCTGCTGAAGGGGAGCTCCACCCCTTCAATGCGGCGGCCAGCCTTGCCGTGGAGTTCCCGGATCTTTGCGGGCTCCTTCTCGTGGACCGTGGTGGTCTTCGCGCCGCGAACCATTGCGATGCGGCCGGTCCGCGAAAGCTCGCGGATGCCGTAGGGTTCGAGCATTTTGATGAGCCCGTTGATCTTGTCCTCATCGCCGACGACCTGGAACGTGAGGGTGTTCGTGGCGATGTCGACGATGTCGGCGCGGAAGACGCTCGCGATGTCCAGCAGTTCGTGCCGGTTGAGGTTGTTGGCACGCACCTTAATGAGCGCCAGCTCTCGCGCAACGATGTCCTCGTTCGAGAGGTCACTCACCTTTACGACGTCGATGAGCTTGTAGAGCTGCTTTTCGACCTGCTCGACCGGGGCGCTTTCGCCATCGACGACGATGGTCATGCGGCTGAGGCCCTTCTCCTCGCTGTGGCCAACGGTAAGCGATTCGATGTTGAAGCCACGGCGGCGGAAGAGGCTCGCAACGCGCATGAGCACACCGGGCTTGTCCTCCACGATGGCGACGAGGGTGTGCGATCGCGAGCGGGGCTTGTACCCGTTGGTCGAACTCATCGGGCCAGCTCCTCCGCCGGCGCTTCGAGCGTCTCGGAGAGCGCGGCGCCAGCCGGTACCATCGGCCACACGTTTTCTTCCTGGTCGATCTGGAAATCGAGCAGGATCGGGCCGTTATAGGCACGGGCCTCGCGAATTGCCAGCGGGACTTCGGCCTTGGTCTCGACGCGAAGCGCACGGATGCCGTAGGCGTCGGCGAGCTTGCAGAAGTCGGGCTGGGTCATCGCCGTGGAGCTGTAGTTCTTGTCGTAGAACAGCTGCTGCCACTGGCGAATCATGCCCAGGTAGCCATTGTTGAAGATGGCCATCTTGAGGGGCAGGTTCTCGTCGACCACGACGGCCAGTTCCTGCATGTTCATCTGGAAGCTGCCGTCGCCGCAGATCGCCCAGATTTCCTGGTCGGGGAGCGCGATCTGGGCGCCGATGGCCGCGGGCAATTCGAAGCCCATGGTGCCGAGACCGCCGGACGTGATGAGCTGGCGCGGCCGCGTGTAGAAGTAGTGCTGGCCGGCCCACATCTGGTGCTGGCCCACGCCCGTGACGATCGTCGCGTTGCCGTTCGTCTCTTCGTAGAGCGTGCGAACGACGTATTGCGGCAGCATGCGGCGGGACTCGCGGATGTGCAGGCTCGGGTGCTCTTCGCGAACCTGGTCGATCCAGCGAATCCACTCGGTGTGGGTAGCGGGCTTCACCAGCTCAGTGAGCCGCGGCAGCACGTTCTTCACATCGCCAACGATCGGCACGGCCGTCGCGAAGTTCTTGCCGATCTCGGCCGGGTCGATGTCGATGTGGATGATCTTCGCTGTGGGGTTGAAGTCCTTGAAGCGGCCCATCGCCCGGTCGTCGAACCGCATGCCGATGCCGATGACGACGTCCGCGTTGTCGGCGGCCATGTTGGCGTAGTACATGCCGTGCATGCCGAGCCAGCCGTAGCTCAGGACATGCGACTCGGGGAAGCCGCCGATGCCGAGGAAGGTCGTGACAACCGGGATCTGCGCCTTCTCGGCGAGTGCGATGAGCTCCTTCTGCGCGTCGCCCCAGATGATGCCGTGGCCGGAGATGATGATCGGGCGCTTCGCCTCATTGATGAGTTCGGCGGCACGGCGAATCATGCCGGCGTGGCCTTCGGTCGTGGGCTTGTAGCCGCGAAGGCTCACCTTCTCCGGCCAATCGAACTCGGCTTCCTCCTGGAAGACGTCCTTCGGGATGTCGACCAGGACGGGGCCGGGCCGCCCGGTCGTGGCGATATGCACGGCTTCACGCAGGGTGAGCGCAACCTCATCGGCGTTCATCACCAGGTAGTTGTGTTTGGTGATGGAGTGGGTGATGCCGGTGATATCGGCTTCCTGGAACCCGTCCTTACCGAGGAGGGTTCGCGCTACGTTGCCCGTAAGGGCGAGAACCGGCGTCGAGTCCATCCAGGCGGTGGTAATGCCGGTCACGAGATTGGTGGCGCCGGGGCCGCTCGTGCCGAGGCAGACGCCAAGCCTGCCGCTTGCGCGTGCGTAGCCGTCGGCCATGTGGGCCGCGCCCTGTTCGTGCCGTACCAGGATGTGTCGAATGCCGGGGAACTGCGGGAGAGTGTCGTAGAGGGGGAGCACCACGCCTCCGGGATACCCGAAGATCGTGGTCACACCCTCACGCTGGAGTGTTTCCAGTGCGATTTGTGCGCCAGTCATGCGCGCCATGGGACAGGGACCTCACGGCTCGTAGATTTGTACCCGGCTGGACCGCGGTAACGGGGCCGGTGCCCGCCACTCCGGAGTCCGGTCGTGGCTACCTCTGATCGGCCGTGGGCCGAAACAGAGGCTGAAGGCAAAAGGGGCGCTGGCCGGTAAGCCTGCGTCCCCCGACGGAGCCGTACCCACCATGGTAGGTGTTATGGTTGCGTAACGAAAAGAGGGCCCGCGAGCGATCCCCCGTCCCATGGTCAAGAACGAGGACAGGAACGGCCGGGAACCGCGCCCCATTCCTACCAGCCGGAGGCATCTGAAACGCATATGACTACCTGGAAAAGCCAGGGCACGCGGCTTCGTGAGCTCATGGACGGGGGCCTTGTGGTCGCACCGTTCGTGTTCGATGGTGTCCAGGCGAAGCTTGCCCGGGCCGCGGGCTTCGAGGCGGTGTACATGTCGGGGTTCGGCACGGCCGCAAGCTATGGGTTGCCGGACCTCGGGATGATCGGCCTCGGCGAGATGTCGGCGAACGCCGCACGCATCGCCGCTGCGGTGGAGGTCCCGGTGATCGCCGACGCCGACACAGGTTATGGCAANGAAGAGAACGTCGCCCGAACGGTGCGTGTGTACGAACGGGCGGGCGTAGCGGCGCTCCACATCGAGGACCAGGAATGGCCGAAGCGGTGCGGCTTCCTCGATGGCAAGCGGGTCATTCCGCAGGAGGAGATGGTCGCGAAAGTCCGCGCGGCGCTGGCGGCACGAGAAGACCCTGCAACCGTCATCATCGCGCGAACGGATGCGCTGGCGCCGAACGGCTGGGACGACGCGGTGGCGCGGGCAAAGGCGTACTACGAAGCGGGCGCCGACCTGCTCTTCGTCGATGGGCTAAAGACGCGCGCGGACATCGAACGCGTGGCGGGGGAACTGCGAGGAATCCCGCTCCTGCTGAGTTCGTGGCTTGTGACGCCGGAGGAGGCACAGGCGATGGGGTTCCGCCTGTACATCCACCTGGGCATCATGCTGCGGCACTTCGCGGACTTTCGCCGTTCGCTGGAGGAGCTGCGCGGGCGCGGGACCGTGGAACTGGCGCCCGAGGATGCGGCGGTGGAGCCGATTACGCGGGTGCTGCGCGAGGGGCTGCCGCCAGTGAAATGAAGGAGGCCGGTGCATGCACCGGCCTCCCTGGTGACGTCGTAACGGGGCGCTACTTCGCCGGCGTGAACTCGACCGGCAGGTGCTTGATGCCGCCGATGAAGTTCGAGCGCAGGCGCTGCTCGGGGCCAGCCTGGCGGATGTCCGGGAACCGCGTGAGAAGCTGCTGGAACAGCACGCGGATCTCGAGACGGGCGAACCCGGCACCAAGACAGAAGTGTTCGCCGAGGCCGAACGCGATGTGATCGTTCGGCGAGCGGGTGATGTCGAAGACGTCGCCGTTCGGGAAGTATTTCTCGTCGCGGTTGGCCGACGGGTACCACATGATGATGCGGTCGCCCTTCTTCATCTTGACGCCGCCGATCTCGGTATCCTGCAGAGCGGTGCGGGCCATGTGGGTCACCGGCGAGACGTAGCGCAGCATCTCTTCGACCGCCGACGGCAGCAGCGACATGTCGTCCTGGAGCTTCTTGCGCTGGTCGGGGTGATTGAAGAGCGCGAGCAGGCCTCCGGACATGGCGTTCCGGGTGGTTTCGTTGCCGGCAAGGATGAGGAGGAAGCAGAACCAGAGGATGTCCTCGTCGGTGAGCTTATCGCCATCGATTTCGGAGGCGATGAGGGTGCTGATGAGGTCGTCGCCCGGCTCGGCCTTCTTCTGCTGCAGGAGCTGCGCGAAGTAGCCGAACATCTGCATGGTGCCGATGTTGACGGTGGTGCGGGCAGCTTCCACGGTGCCCCGCTGCTCTTCGGGGACATCGGTCTGGTATTCGGGGTCGCCGCCGCCGAGGACCTTGTTGGTCAGCTGGAACATGAGCTTCCAGTCGGACTTCGGCACGCCCATGATTTCGCAGATGACGGCGAGCGGAATGAGCGCGGCGACTTCGGTTACAAAGTCGACCTGCCCCTTGGGGGCGATGTCATCGAGGACTCCCTTCGTGATCTCGCTGATATGGGATTCCCACGAGGCCACGGCGCGGGGCGTGAAGCCCTTGTTCACGAGACGCCGCAGGCGAACGTGGCGCGGCGGGTCCATGGTGATGAGCATCTTGCCGTTGCCGTTGGCGGCGAGAACGGCCTCCTGCTCGTCGCGGGGTTCGGAGCCGACGATACCGCGCTCGGAACTCCAGATGTCGGGGCGGCGGGAAACCGCGACGACGTCGTCGTAGCGAACGACGTTCCAGAATCCCTTGATTTCCTCGGTGCCTTCGTTCCAGTGGATCGGGTCTTCGCGGCGGAGGATCTTGAACGCCTCGTGGTGGCGGCCCTGCTCAAAGAGGTCCGGGTAGGCGAGGTTGATCTGGTCGAGCGTAAGGGGCGCGGTGTCTGCGGTTGTCATGCTGTTCTCCCTGGCATTTCCTACCGGTCGGTCGAGGCCGCACGGCAAAAAAAGAAATCGAGCGGCGGTTAGGACTCTTTAGCCCAGGCGATGGCTGCGCGGGGGCAGAGGCGGATAGCCTTTTCGACGTTCTCGACCTGGTCCTCGGGAACTTCGTCAACGAGAACGTAGCTCAAATCGTCTTCGCGAACTTCGAACACGGCCGGCGCCGCGGCCTGGCACTTTGCATGTCCCTCGCAAGCGTCGTGATTGACGATAACCTTCATACAGCCCTTCCCTACGTCATCTTCATCGGCCGAATCGAGCCGGCTTAGGCGCAGTATAGGCGAGGGTATGGGGTTCGTGCAGGGACGGGCGGAGGAATTTCGGCAGAAATCCGCGAGGTATCAGGAAGGCGAGGATTGGAGAAGGCGCGCGAGGTTCGCGAGCTCGCCCTGGACTTCGCGGAGTTCGGCGGCGAGCTGATCGCGGTAAACGAGCAGCGCTTCGATACGAGCGTGGGTGTCGCTATGGTCGGCCTTTGCGACGCCGTTCAGGTGGCTCTGGAGCAGCCATCGCCGGTTTTCGCCCAGTTCAGCACCAACCATCACAGCCTCCTCGTATTGCGGCGTGGGAGAACCGCCGCGCATTCCGAATGCGCAAAGATCACGTTCGCCAGGTGGACTGCGTCATCGTGCGAGGGCGATACCAGGCGCTGGCAGAACGTGCAGCAAAGGGTAGCGCGAACTTCGCTGCCCGCAATGGGTTTGCAGCCGTCGCGGTCCATAGGTGAATACCCCTTTCCGAACTGGTGAAATCCAGTCTCGGCGGGGGCTGTTGCATGGCCGTTGAGCGAGCGTGAATGCGCTAGCGCCGGCGGCCCCGGAAGAAGTCGCGGACGCTGCCCCAGGCGCCTCCGCCACCGGCGCCGCGGAGGAAGTCGTGCCAGGCATCTTCGGCTGAAGCGGCACGGCTGAGCCCGCGAACGCGCTCCTCGATCAGGTCACGAACACGGCCTTCCTCGCCGGCGTCGAGCCACCAGCCGTGTTCATCCTCGCACGTGTCGAGTTCGAGCGGGTTCGCGCGGTAGTTGAACGCAGCCATGCGCTTCCCACACACGGGGCAATCGAGTTCGCTCTCGCGCTTTGCGTACATGACCATGCCGCGGCGGGCGTCGTCCGGGGCATAGCGGGATTCGAACCGGTCGAGTTCGTCGTGGTCGAGCCAGCGTCCGTTGCACTGCGGACAGCGGTCGATATCGATGCCTGCGTGGTGTTCGACGATGAGTTCTACGTGGTCGCGGGGGCAATGCATCCCGCAATAGTAGCGTCTCCCGGAGGTGATGCCGCTGCGTTAGAATCCGCGCACTCAAAAAAGGGAAGTTGGGGAGCGAGCCATGGAAGTACCACTCCTGGTGAACGACTTTTTGCGGAGGGCAGCCAAGCTCTACCCGAACAAGACCGCGATTGTGGACGGCGACCGGCGATTCACGTACCGGGAGTACCAGGAGCGCTGCAATCAGCTCGGGCACGCGCTGCTGGACCTGGGTGTGCAGAAGGGCGATCGGGTGTGCATCCTCAGCCCGAACTCGCACTTCTTTCTCGAGAGCTACTACGGGGTGACACAGATCGGCGCGATCCTCGTACCGCTGAACTACCGCCTCGTGGCCTCGGACCACGAGTACATCATCAACCACGCCGGCGTGAAGGCCGTCCTCGTGGACTACGAATACACGCAGGTGGTCGACGGGATCCGCGACAGGCTGAAGACGGTCGAGCACTTCATCGTCGCGCAGGACCACACGAACACGGCGCCGCCCGGGTGGCTCGACTGGGAGACGCTGATTTCGGACAAACCGAAGACGGCGACACCGTTCGTCGAGCAGGACGAGAACGACGTCGCGTCGATCAACTACACCTCGGGGACGACGGCGCGGCCGAAGGGCGTGATGCTGACGCACCGGAACGCGTACATCAACGCGTACAACTTCATCGCGCACCTCCGGATCACGCACGACGACGTCGAGCTCTGGACGTTGCCGATGTTCCACGCGAACGGCTGGGGTGGCCCATTCGCGCTGACCGCGATGGGCGCGACGCACGTGGTGCTGCGTGCGGTCGTCGCGGAAGACATCTTCCGGCTCATCCAGGACGAAGGGGTGACGTTCGCGTGCATGGCGCCGGCCGTGCTCAGCACCATCCTGAACTTCGACCGCAAGCAGGACTACAACATCAAAACAAGGCCGCGGTTCGTCATCGCGGGCGCGCCACCGCCTGCCGCATTCGTGCAGCGGCTCGAGGAGGAGTTGGGCTGGGAGTTCCTGGAGATCTACGGGCTTACCGAGACGGCGCCCATCCTCACTGTCTCGCATCCGGACTACAACACGGAGCGAACCGACTACTCCCGCCGCATGCGGGCCGGTGTGGAGGCCATTGGCTGCGAAATCCAGGTGCTGGACGACGATGGGAACCCGGTGCCGAAGGACAACAGGACGATCGGCGAGGTGTGCGCCCGCGGGAACATGATCCTCAAGGGCTACTGGGAGCAGCCGGAGGAGACCGCGAAAGCCATCTACGACGGGTATTTCCACACCGGCGACCTGGCCGTGTGGGACGAGTTCTCGAACGTCCACATCGTCGACCGGAAGAAGGACGTGATCATCTCGGGCGGGGAGAACATCAGCTCGGCCGAGGTGGAGGACGCGCTGTACAAGCACCCGGCAGTGCTCGAATGCGCGGTCATCGGCGTGCCGCACGAGAAATGGGGCGAGACGCCGAAAGCGCTCATCGTGCTGCGCGAGGGCTATAACCCGACCGAACAGGAGATCATCGACTTCACACGGGAGCACCTGGCGCACTTCAAGTGCCCGACATCAGTCGATTTCGTAGAGCAGCTTCCACGGACAGCGACGGGCAAGTTGCAGAAGTTCATCCTGCGCGAGCGGTACTGGCAGGGGATCGAACGGCGGGTGAACTAACGAGATTGCCAGGTCCAACAGGACGCGGGGGCCCGAGCGAACTCGGGCCCCATTTTCATGCTCGATGCGGCACAGATTGGGAATGCCGGTCAGGAACCGGCGTCGGCAGGAGCGCTGGCCGTGGCCACACGTTCGGGCGCGGCCGGTCCGGGAGCTGGCTCCGCATCGCCGAACGCCCGGCGGAGCGGGAGCTCCCGGAGGAGTATCGCCAGCACCACGGTGATGCCAACGATCGCGACAGCGAACGTGAAGATGCGGTGGAGACCCGTCGTGATCGCCGACTTCTGAGCCGCCTGGGCGTCCTCCAGCGCCTGGTCCCCGCCCGGCATCGACCGGAGCTCCTCCTGCACGGCGTTGTAGGTCCGGTCGTCCAGCGCCAGCGTCGGGTCTTCGAAGCGTTCGATCATCGCGGGCGGCATGACGGCCCGGGCCTCGGCCGAGAGCTGCTTATCGAACTGCGACTGGAACGTGGCGGTGAGAATGACGCCGAAAATCGCGGTGCCAAGCACGCCACCGATCTGCATGAAGAACTGGCGGGAGCTGCTGGCAACGCCGAGGTACTTGTGCGGCACCGCGTTCTGAATGACCACAGACATGATCGGCATGCCCAGGCCGGAACCGGCGCCGAGCAGCACCATGAACGCGCTCACGTGCCATCGCGGCGACGAGGAGCTCAGCGTCAACATGAGCGCGGTCGCGGCGAGCATGAACAGCGTGCCGGTGATGGTCAGGATGCGGTACCTGCCGGTTCGGGCCATAACCTGGCCGCCAATGATGCTCGTCGTCAGGAGGCCAAGCGACTGCGGTGTGGTGACCAGGCCGGACGCGGTAGCGCTGGCGTCCATCGCAGTCTGGATGAAGGTCGGCAGGTAGGGAATGGTGCCCTGCATCGCGATGCCGATGGAGAAGACGATCGCGTTTCCGAGCAGGAATTCGCGAACCCGGAAGAGATGCAGGGGGATGATCGGCTCCGGGTGGCGCAGCTCTTGCACGATGAACGCGATGGTGAACACCACGGCGACGGCCAGGAGAGTGACCGTTAACGTGTCGGTCCAGCCGTTCTCCTCGCCCGACCAGGCAAGGCCGAGAAGGAGCGAAACGGTCGCCACAGAAAGGAAGGCGGCCCCGACGAAGTCGATTCGGGGCCGCTGAGAACCGGAATGGAACGGGAGATTGAACCAGATCGCCGGGATGGCGACCGCTGCCACCGGTACGTTGATGAAGAACACCGAACGCCAGCCAAGGTTGTCGGTGAGCAGGCCGCCGAAGGTCGGCCCAAGGACGCTCGCGAGGCTGAAGGTCCCGGTGAAAAACCCGACGTACTTGCCGCGTTCGGAGGGCGGGAAGAGGTCGCCGATAGTCGCGAAGACGGAGGCAAAGACGGTGCCGCCACCAACGCCTTTGATGGCGCGGAAGGCGATCAGGGCCTCCATCGAGGGCGACGCGCCACAGCCGATCGACCCGACAAGGAAGAGCAGGATACCGCCGAGCAGAAAGGGCTTTCGGCCGAAGACGTCGGAGAGCTTACCAACGAGGGGCACCACGACGGTTGAGCTGAGCATGTAGCTCGTGAACACCCACGAGAGCAGGTGGAAACCGCCGAGGTCGGCCACGATCCGCGGGGCGGCAGTGGCCATGATCGTCTGGTCGAGCGCCCCCATGAACATGGAGACCATGAGGCTCCCCAGCAAGAGGAACTTCTGGCGCTGGTCGAGCATGTCTCCGAGGGCAGTTGAGGAGCCGCGAGAAGTCACGTGCCGTTAGCCTCTGCCGAAATACCGGCCGACGTTCAATCCTACGCCCTAGTTCCTTTGACGTGAACTAACTTTCTTGACTTTCTAGAGCGGCTTTAAGACGAACAATCTGCGGGACCGGGTTCGGGTCGAGGCCGTTCAGGAAGGCGAGGTAGACCGACACGTAGTCGCCCCAGGCCGTCCCGAGGATGAGCTCAGAGAGGAGCGAACTCCCTTCGACGCGGATGCGATGCACCGGCACGCCGTCATCGGTGAAGAGCTGCGTCGTGATGTCGAACCGAGTTTGCACCCGGTGGTCGTACAGCGGGGATTCGAGCGTCACGAGCGAGACGGACTCGCCCGCCTTTCGGCCGGTGCCCAGGCCAACGACGAGGTTGTGGTTGGCTTCGGGCAGGACGTCGGCAGCGCCGATGGCCTTGCCGTTTTCGGCGACCTGGTTCTTGAAGCGCGACGCGACTGAGGCAAGGTGCTCGGCGCCGACCACGAACGGAACGCGGCCATGCAGCGCCTCGGCGAGCTGCTTGGCCGGGTTCTCGGCAGACGGCATCTCGGGAACGAACTGGCGAACGAGTTCGCTGTGCTCCCGCGCGGCCACCAGGATCGTCGCGTCGTCGACAGCGCAGAGGCCGAGTTCAGCACCGATGCGCAGCAACGGGGCGAGACTGTGCCCGAGGGCCGCGCGTGGGGGCGACTTGTACTTGATGGGCCAGACGGTGACACCGTCTTCGCGGGCGCGCTCGGCGAGCTTCCCACCCGTTGTCGTGGCGATGATTGTGGCGCTCCGGCGCCAGGCGTCGTCGTAACAGGCGAGGGATTCTTCGGTGTTGCCGCTGTACGAGGAGATGATCACCAGGGTCCTATCGGACACGTAGTTGGGCAGGGAATAGCCGCGAACGACGCTAACGGGAATCTCGGAGGTGGCGGCGGAGAGCGCCGCGAGATAGTCTCCCGCGGTCGCCGAACCGCCCATGCCGGCGACCACGACGCTGGTGGCGTTGCGGGCGGCGTCGGGAAGCTCAAGGGAGGCGGACGCCCTCCACGCGCGGGCGAACTCTTCGCCCAGCACGCGGATGTGTCCCAGCATGTTTTCGCTGTCGAGCGACAGCACGTCCTGTTCGTCGAGCCGGCTCATGACGCAACCCCTGCGAGACGCTTGCCTTCTTCGAGCACGGGTTTCACCAGTGCCTGGTCGGTGACTTCGGTGTAGATGCGGAGGAGGGGCTCGGTGCCGCTCAGGCGGAGGAGCAGCCAGCCTTCGGGGATGAAGAACCGCCAGCCATCGGTCCGGTCCTCGGAGACGATCTTGCGGCCGGCGATTTCGGCAGGCTTCGCAGCATCGAGCCGGGCCTTGACCTCGGCATTCGAGCCAGGTTCGAGGTCGAAGTCGATGCGTTCGTAGAAGTGCGGACCGGTGATCGCGAACACTTCCTCCAGGAGTTCGGAGGGCCGCTTCCCTGTAGCAGCCACGTAGTCGAGCAGGAAGAGGCCCGCGAGGATGCCATCCCGTTCGGGGAGATGGCCGCGGAAGCCGTACCCACCGCTCTCCTCCCCGCCGATCAGCGCATCCTCCCGCATCATCAGCGGGCCGATGTGCTTAAAGCCGACGGGCGTCTCGAACAGTGGCACGCCGTAGTGTTTCGCCAGGAGGGACGCCATGTTGGTCGTGGTGACCGACTTCACGACCGGGCCGCGCAGGCCGCGTTCGCCGAGCAGGTAGTTCACGAGCAGGGCGAACGTGCGGAGCTGATCCACATACTGGCCGCGTTCGTCGACGAGCCCGACGCGGTCGGCGTCGCCGTCGTTCGCGATACCGGCGTCGAAACCGCCACCCGCAACAAGCGAAAGGAATTCGCCCAGGTTGGACTCAATGGGCTCCGGGGCGCGAATGCCGGGGAAGGCGGGGTTTCGCTCGGCGTGGATCTCAGTCACGCGGGTGGAGCCACCGTCGAGAAGTTGCGCCATCAGGCCAGCGCCCGCGCCGTACATCGGATCGAGCGCGACGTTGAGGCCCGCGGACTTCAGGCGGTCGATGTCGACCTGGCGGGAGAGCGCGGCGAGATAGCCGGGCACCGGGTCGAACCGGGACACCAGGTCACTGTTCGCCGGTGCGGACTTGATGGCGGACTGGTTGTCGAGGATCGCCGGGACGCGCTGTTCGATGTCAGCGACGATTTCGGGGCTCGCGCTACCGCCGTAATGGGGCTTCACCTTGATGCCGTTCCAGCGGTACGGGTTATGTGAACTGGTGACGACGACGCCCCCGCAGGCGCCCGTTTCGATGATGCGGTAGCTGAGTGCGGGTGTCGGCGCGGGGCGATCGGCGAGTTGGACCGTAAAGCCGTTGCCGGCGAGGACGCGCGCTACGGCCTCGGCGAATTCGTCGGAGAGGAAGCGAGTGTCGTACCCAACGACAACCGGTTTCTCTTTCCCGTAGGTCTGGCTGAAGTGGTCCGCGATGGCCTGGGCACATGCACGGACGTTCTCGAAGGTGAATGTGTCGGCGATGATGGCACGCCAGCCATCCGTTCCAAAGCGAACCGGATTATCCCTCATCGCCCGCATCATACCGCGCCCCGGCATCGAGCGATGCGCCTGCCGGGACTTTCGCGCCTGCCGATACCGTTACGTCAGGGCCCAGGACGGCGCGTTCGAGCACCGCGCCGGGGCCGATAGTGCAGCCGTTCGCGATGATGCTGTCGGTGATGGAGGCGCCTTCGCCGATCGTCACGCTCTCCCAGATCACCGAACCGCGAATGGTTGCGTGTTCACCCACCCGGCTCGCGCAGCCGATTGCCGAAAGGCTGATGCCGGCGGAGGGCGCGACGTCAGCGTCCTTCGCGATAACGGGACCGGGCTGGTCCTTCAGCAGGGCCTGGTTCAGGGCGAGGTAGCGCTGCGGAGTGCCGATGTCGGCCCAGAGGCCCTGGAACACGTAGCCGAGGACCGGGCGCCGGCGCGCCACCAGCGACGGGAAGAGCGTCTCTTCAACGCGGACAGCGCCGGGCGGGATCTCGTCGACGAGGCCAGGCTCGAAGATCCAGGCGCCTGCGTTCACGAGCTTGCTAGGCGCGGTGCCTGGCGGCGGCTTTTCGACGAAACCGGTGACCATGCCCCGCTCGTCGAGCACCGCCACGCCAAAAGCGGATGGATCGGGCACTTCGTAGAGCGCGAGGGTGAGCTCGGCCTTCGCCTCCTCGTGCGCTGCGAGGGCGGCGTTGAAGTCGAAGTCGACGAAAACATCGCCATTGAGGACGAGGAAGCGGCCTTCGATGCCGGCGGTGCGAACCGCGTTGCGGATGGCACCGCCGGATTCAAGGCGCTCACGTTCGCGGACGATGGTGAGTTCGAGGTTGCCCCAGCGCCCCCCGGGGAAGGCCTCGGCGAGGTCGTCGTTGGCCTGGCCGAGCGCGAGAATCGCGCGGCGAATGCCCGACCGCTCAAGCCACGCGAAGAGGTACTCGATGGCAGGCCGGTTGCAGACCGGGACGAGGCTCTTATGACGGCGGGCAGTGAGTGGCCGGAGCCGCGTTCCCTGCCCGCCGACGAGGACGATCGCGTCCATGTGCGGGAAATACTACCGTATGCCGCGCTTTAGCTCAGGCCGCAGGCGGCGCGAAGGTCCGCGGCACGGTCGGTTCGCTCCCACGGGAGGTCGAGATCGACGCGGCCGAAGTGCCCGTAGGCGGCCGTCGCCCTGTAGATCGGGCGGCGCAGGTCGAGGTCGCGAATGATGGCGCCGGGCCGGAGGTCGAAATGCTGCCGAACCGCGGCGAGGATCTTTTCCTCGGGCACGATCGCGGTGCCGAATGTTTCGATGCCGATGGACGTGGGCTGTGCCACGCCAATGGCGTAGGAGAGCATGAACTCGCAGCGGCGGGCGAGGCCCGCGGCGACGATGTTCTTCGCAACCCAGCGCGCGGCATAGGCACCTGAGCGGTCGACCTTTGTGGGGTCCTTGCCGCTGAACGCGCCGCCACCATGCCGGGCGACGCCGCCGTAGGTATCGACGATGATTTTCCGCCCGGTGAGGCCCGCATCACCCTTGGGGCCGCCGATCACGAACCGGCCCGAGGGGTTGATGAACACGCGGGAACGCTCGTCGAGGAGGCCCGGGTCGATGATGGTGTCGATGATGTGGCGGCGGATGTCGGTCTGGATGACTTCGTTCTCGACGTCGGCGCTGTGCTGGGTCGAGATGACAACCGTATCGACGCGAACCGGGCGCCAGTTGTTGTCGTACTCGACGGTGACCTGCGACTTGCCGTCGGGGCGGAGCCAGTGAAGTTCTCCGCTCTTCCGGGCCTCGGCGAGCCGCCGGGTGAGCCGGTGGGCGAGAGAGATGGTGAGCGGCATGAGTTCAGGGGTTTCGTCACAGGCGAAACCGATCATCATGCCCTGGTCCCCGGCGCCGGTATCGAGGTCGGGGCCGTCGAGGATGCCGTGGCGCGCCTCGAGGCTGCGGTCGACCGCATCTTTGATGTCGGGCGACTGCTGGCCGATCGCCGTAATGACGCCGCAGGTATCGGCATCGAACCCGATCTCCGATGAGGTGTAGCCGATCTGGCGGATCGTCTCGCGGACGAGGGTCTGGATATCGGCGTAACCGTCGGTGGTGATTTCGCCGGTGACGAGCACGAGGCCGTTGGTGATTGCGGTTTCGCAGGCCACGCGGGAGTACGGGTCCTGGCGGAGAAGATCATCCAGGACGGCGTCGGAGATCTGGTCGCAGATCTTGTCAGGGTGCCCCTCCGTGACGGATTCGGAGGTGAGCAGCTTACGTTCGGACATACAAGTGGACCCCTTCGCAGGTGCACGCCAGAGTGTGTGTCGGCTCTCGTCGGCGCAACGAAAAGCCCCTCGCTGGGAGGGGCCAGTGAAGTCCGCCATGGTATCGCGGGCCCGCTGTCCCCTCGGGGAGGAGCGGGTCCGGTGACCCGCCTTTTGTTGCCGCGAGTGGCGGCCGCGTCGTCTTGGCACCTTGGAGGCATAACCAGGTTGCCGGGCGCTAACCTGTTGGCTCGCCCTCTGGACGCTAGGGGAAGCTTAGCAGGGCGGAGGAGGCGCCGGAAGTGGTGCGCCTCACCTAACCGCGCGGGAGGCCGAGGCCCCGGGTGGCGATGATGTTTCGGTTCACCTCGCTCGTACCGCCGGCGATCGTGTAGCTCGGTGCAGCGAGGGCCCACCGTTCCAGCCGGCCGCGGAGGGGCGCCCACTTCGACCCGGGTTCGAGCTGGCCGGGCATTCCGACCACCCGAAGGCCGGTGATACCCATCTGCCGCTGGAGCTCGGTCCCGAAGACCTTCGAGATGGAAGCCTCGTAGTTCGGCACCTTGCCTTCGGACTGCATCTGGGCGACGCGATAGCAGAGCCAGCGGCCCACCTCGAACTCGATGGCGCGTTCGGCGAGCTCGTGGCGAATCTCAGCGCGGTCCCGGAGGTGGGGTACTTCGCGGACGTAGTCGATCAGGTTGTAGAGCGTGCTCCGGGTCATCACGACGCGGTTGATGGAGCTGCGCTCCTGGTCGAGCGTGGTGGTCGCGATGTACCAGCCGCGGTTCTCCTCGCCGATCCTGCATTCGACCGGCACGCGGACATCGTCGAAGAAGACCTCGCAGAAGTGGTGGCTGCCCATGATGTTGACGAGCGGCCGGATGGTGATGCCGGGGGTCTTCATATCGATGATGAAGTACGTAATGCCCCGGTGCTTCGGCGCTTCGGGGTCGGTGCGGGCGAGGAGGATGCCCCACTCGGCATGCTCGGCGCCGCTCGTCCAGATCTTCTGGCCGTTGATGATGTACTCGTCGCCATCGCGGACGGCACGGGTCTGCAGGGAGGCGAGGTCGGAGCCTGCGCCGGGTTCGCTGAAGAGCTGGCACCAGCGGGAATCGCCCGTTCGCATCGGCGGGAGCCAGCGGTCCTGCTGCTCCTTCGTGCCGTGCATCATGAGCGCGGGTCCAGCGAGCCAGATGCCCTGGTCGTAGGCGCCGGGTGCGCCGCGGGAGCTCATTTCCTCCATGTAGACGGTCTGGGTCATGTAGCTGGCGCCGGCGCCACCGAATTCCTTCGGCCACCCGAGCGTGAGCCAGCCGCGCTCTGCGAGCTTCTTGCGGAACTGGTGCGTAAACTCCGCCTCCTCGGGGGTCATCTCTTCACGGTCGTTCCGCATGTCCCAGACTTCGGCCGGGAGTTCCTTGTCGAGGAATTCGCGGAGCTCGGCCCGGAAAGCGGCATGCTCAGGCGCGTCGTGGAAGAACATGAGGTCTCCTCGGTGCGTTGGTGCCGCGAGTATACGATCGGGCGGGACTAGCCGCGCCGCTCAGTCCGGCTGTTCGCCAAGCGATCGAAGGATCTCAAGCGCAAACTGTGGATGCGACTCGAAATCACGCGGCTCGGTGTGGATGCCGCGAATGACGCGATCGCGGTCAATGACGACGGTGGTCCGGCTGTGGACGCCAAAGTCCTCGTTGTAGACGCCGTAGTCGCGGCCGCAGCGGTAGCGCGGGAAGTCACTGAGCAGCGGGAATTCGAGCCCCAGGTCTTCCTGGAACCGGCCGGCGGCGGCGAAGGAGTCGACTGAGATGCCCAGCACCTGGGCATTGGCCCGGACGAACGCGTCGGTGTACGTCCGGAAGGCCGTCATCTCGGACGTTCAGCCACCGGTGAAAGCGAGCGGATAGAACGCCAGGACCAGGTGCTTCCCCGGGAAGGACTGCTCGGTCATTTCGTTGCGGTCCTTATCGAGGAGCACGAATGGCGGCGCGGGCTGGCCAACTTCGATCGTCATGCGGGAAGCCTACACCCGAGCCACCAGCCTGGGAACCGGGTCAGGGCTGCTGGAAGTCGTCGGAGATCCGCCAGCCGCTGCCAGTCTCGAGCCGATACACGAGGTCGTCGAGGTCGGCGGTATTTCGCACATCGCGCATGAGGGTGAGGAACACGCCCACTTTGCGGGTGAGCTCCCAGACCCGTTCGACTTTCGGCCCGATGGGGTCGGAGGAGGCGGGGGTGTCGGCATAGGTGCCATAGAAGGCGAAGTAGGCCTGGTTGATCTTGCGGATGGTGATGCCGTTCTCGGCGAGGAACTGGCGGCGCTCCTCCATGAGTTGCTCGGCCTCGGCGACCTTGCCATCGGCAAGGAGGGCATCGACCTCCAGCCGGAGCTTTCGCATCTCGGTGTTGAAGTCGACCGTTGGCGCGGGCCGCGGTGGAGCGCTGCCGTTCGCGCCGGCGGGAAGTTGAACCGGGTACCGTTCGTGGACCAGGGCGGCGATTTCGCGGCCGGCGATGTTGGCGGTGGTTTCGTTCAGGGTCTCGGCGTCCCCGCCCTTGCCCCACTGCTGCCCGAGAGGGAAGAAGGCCAGGTAGTGGTGGACCCATTCATGGGCGGCCGTTTCGAGGATGCTCTCGTAGCTACGGTCGTCGCGAACGATAGCAGGGTAAGCGGCGATGCCGCCGATGGAGATCACCAGGGAAACGGTGTCTTCGTCGTCGGTCTTCGCCTCGATTTCTTCGATGTCGCGAAGGGTCAGGTCGGGCTTAAGGAGGGTGTCGCCGGCGCGGCGAATCTCATTTCGTGGCGAACGCACAAGAAGGCGTGGCGGCTCGGTGAGTTCGAAGTTCACCGGCGGCCACACCATGCGGATGCCGGAGAAGAGCGGCAGCGCCTGGTCGAGGCCTTCGCTTTCGACGACCTCGTGGATGCGGCGCTCGATCAGGCGCTCGACGTCGTTCTCGTAGGTGGCGCGCTCGTTGGAGAGGGTTTCGATGAGGGCGAAGTCGGGGTTTTCGGCTTCGGAAGCGGCGCGAATCTCGCTGGTGAGGCGAAAGTACTCGCGGAGCGCGGCCTCGCCTTCGGCATCTCCGGGATCGGGGCCGATGCCAATCCGCTCGAACACGGTGTCGAGCAGCGTGTCGGCCTGCCAGCGCCAGAGGTGGTATTCGTAGCGGGCGAGCGGGCCGCGGTCGAAGACGAAGGTAGAAAGCGCGCCCAGGAGGATGCCCAGGAGCGCCGCAGCGGTGAACCCGAGCGCCCAGAGGTTGGGGCGCCAGGGCGTGTAGGTGATCTCGGGCGCGGGCGGGCGCATCGGATTGGCGAGCACGGTTCGACTATAGCGGGCGACAGGGCAACGACCCGCAATGCTTTCCTATGCCGTTGCGGGCCGGAAGTTAGAATGCGGGGGTATGACCGCGAGTAGCGCCACATCCCGGGCGGGAGCGCAGCCCCGCCGGCCGGCACGGCTTCACTACGCGACGTTCGAGGCGCGCGTAGCCGCTGGCACGCTCGATGTACTGGTGCTCTTCATCATCGCCTCGTTGTTGGTGACGGCGGGGTCGATGGTGGTGCTGATTTCGTCGGACTTCGAGCGAGTATCGCCTTCGGGCACGGCAATTAACATCTTCTGGATTTGCGTGGGGGCAATTCCCCCGGCATTCCTGCTGTATTTCTTCATCTCGCTTGCGTGGAAAGGACAAACCGTCGGGGCGGCCGTGATGCAACTCATGGTGATCCGATCGGACGGCCGCCGGCTTGGCACTGTCGGGGCAATCGCGCGCGTGATTGGCCTGCTGATCTACGTACTGATTCTTGGCGTAGGCATCATTGTGGCCTACGCTCTGCGCGATTCGACCCTGGAATCGGGGGCTGCGGTGGCGATCGCCTTCCTGCTTGCTTCGGCGGGATTTCTCTGGTCGGCGTTCGATTCGCAGCGCCGGACTCTCCACGATCGGTTAGCGGGCACGATCGTGGTACGCATTGGCTAGCAGTCTATGCAGCGTGTGCCCGGCCCCAGCACCCGCGAAATTCCCAGAGCACCGGCACGGGATCGTCTTAGCCATTTCGACCAGGGCGGAACCGAGTTCGGCGTCGTAGGGTTTGTCACGATTCTCGCGATCGCGTTGTTCCTGCTGGTAGCCGCCGTCAGCGTGCGGCAGGCAACGGAGCGGAACGAGGCGCTCGGCTTACTCGAACACGGGATCGCCACGCTCACCGAAATCGATCTTGTCCTCGCGGAGCACCGAGACGAACTCCGCCAACTGGTGGAAGCGACGGACAGCGAGACGGTCGCGCTGCCCGGTTACCCGCTCGATGCGCGGCTCACCCGGGACGAGGCGCTGAACAGCAGCGATGAAGAACTTCGCAGGCTCATCCTCGGGCGCTCGGCACTGCTCGTGTACGAAGAAGGCGTCGACGCGTTCGACCAGACCGGCGCGCAGTCGCTGGGCATCCTTTCGGCCGAACGGCTGCTGGAATCGGTGGTCGGGCATCTTTCCGAGACGACGAACCGGCGTGCGGAGATTGCGTCCTATGTCCTGCTTGCCGTGGTGGCACTGGCGGCGCTGGCCGTGGTGTTGCGGAGCGAGGGCCTGCGCAGCGTCCGCAACCTTGGCATCGGCGCACTGGCGGCCGGCATCGCGGGCGTGCTGTGTGTGCTCGGCGTACGAGTCCTTGCCGGGCAAATTGGCGGGGACGACCCGTTCGTCGAAGAGCTCCGGTCGATCTTCAACGACCTCTCCGGCGTGCCCCTGCGCAATTACGTGGTGACGGGCGCGCTGGGGCTGTTCCTCATCGTCCTGTCGCCGGTGCTTTCGCTGGTTTCGCGGACGGTGCCCGCGTTCGCCTACGCGCCCGCCGCGGAGTACTACGGCGACGAACCGGGAGCGATCGGCCCGTACCCGCCGGACGCCCACCCGGACGACTCCGACCTCGACGCGGAGTACGAAATGGACCCGGGTTACGAAGCGGGCGACTACTACGACGAGTTCGACGGGGAAGAAGAGGACTTCGACGAGCGCCGGGAAGTCCGGCGGGAGCGCTGGGACGCGGACGACGACGACTTCGAAGCCTCGCGGCTGGGTTGACCCGCGGCAGGAGTCTCGGCCGGCTGCGGGCGAAGGAGGCTCGATGGGCACCCGGGCTCCAGCGGACAGCGTTCACAGAGCGGGCGCCGTGCGGAGCAGGTTCGCCGGCCGTGCTTGATCAGCAGCATGTGGAACCGGTAGTAGTCGGCCGGGTCGACGAGGGTTTCGAGCGCGTCGTGGGCCTGGTCGGCCGTCAACGACTGCGGGATGAGGCCGAGACGCTTGGCGACGCGTTCGACATGCGTATCGACGGGCATCGCCGGGCGGCCTAAGGCGAAGAGCAGCACACAGGCGGCAGTTTTCGGACCGACGCCGGGCAGCGCACGGAGCCATGCGCGGGCCTCTTCGAGTTCCATGTCCTTCAGGAAGTCGAGGTTCCACCCGGCGGAGCGCTCGGCGATGGCGCGCAGGCTGGCCTGGATGCGCGGCGCTTTCTGCTGGGCGAGACCGCCCGGGGCGATCGCTTCGACGATCTCTTCCACCGGTGCGGCGGCAACCTCGTCCCACGAGGAGAAGCGGCGCAGGAGACGCGTGAAGGCGCGGCCGCTATTCGTGTCGGACGTGTTCTGGGACAGGATGGTCAGGACAAGCTCTGCGACCGCATCGCCGTGCGGGGTGTGGATCGGCATGCCATAGAGGCCGGCAAGCCGTTCCATGATCTCCTGCGGCGAGTACGTCATCGGGACCTGAGCATCCGCGCGGCGAGGCCAGGGAGAACCGGGACTCGCGCGGCTTCGCGTGCGTAGGTCGATTCGCCCCGCTGGACGGCGAAGAACGCGCTCCAGAGAAACGGCGCGTGGCGGCTGGCGAACATCCACGGGCGTGGGGCGCGACGAAGCATGCCGTAGAACATGAAGCCGACGAGACGGGCGGCGCGGAGCTCGGGCATCACTTCGCGTTCGATGTCGCGCTGGTAGCGAACGAGGCTTCCCTCGCCGGAGAGGGCGCGGAGGACGTTTCGCGCGGCAATTCGGCCGGACTCGATCGCGTAGAAGATGCCCTCCTCGGTGAACTCGTCGGCGAGGCCGGCGGCGTCACCCACGAGAACGGCGCGATCGTTGGCGATGGGTTCGTTCCCGCGGCGAAACCGAATCTTATGTCCACGAGCAATGTCGACCGGGGCATCGCGGAGGCCCAGGCGTTCGACGAACGCGCGAACGGAGTCCTTCATGGTGCCGCCGAGATCGCGGGGAACAACGACACCGATGGAGAGGACGTTCGCCTTCGGGAACAACCACGCGTAGCCCCACGGGTCGTAGCCGAGGTCGATGAGCGCGGTGGAGCGGTAGGCCCGGAGGCGGGGCGCCGGTGCGCGCACCTCGACCTCCCACGCAGCGCATTCGGCGATGCCGTCGCCCAGGCCGGCCATCTTTCCGACCGGAGAATGGGCGCCGTCGGCGCAGACGAGGTACTCCGCTTCGGCTTCGAACCCATCGGCAACGACACGGACGCGGCCATTGGTTTCGAGGGCGGTGACGCGGGTCCCTGGCCGGAACTCGGCGCCGGCCTTGCGCGCCTGTTCGAGCAAGAGGGCATCGAACCGGTCGCGCATCACCATGTGGGCGAACGGGGTGCCGGAATCGCGAACGAAGCGGGAGCCGCCGCGATAGGTGACCTGCAACAGCGACACGGAATCTTCGACCACAGAGTCGATGGGGAAGGGGAGAAGGCGCTCGGTGCGGAGCGGAATGCCGCCTCCACAGGCCTTGTAGCGCGGGAACTCGGCGCGATCGATCACGAGCACGCGAGCACCGGCGGCAGCGAGCTCACGCGCGGCAGTGCTCCCCGCGGGCCCGGCGCCCACGACAACAGCATCAAAGCGAGTCACAGGTCGATTCTAGTGGGGGAACCGAGCCAGGGAAGCGCGACTAGATATGACGCCGAACGAGCAACACCGCGGCCGCGAGCGCAGCCCACGAGAGAAGGCCACCGACCAGGCCAAGAGCCAGGCCGCGAGGGCCGGCGAGAGGGTCATCCATGTGCATGGGGAAAGAGTTACATACCGGAGCACTATGGCCCATCGGGGGAACGCCCTACTTCCTGACAATGTCATGAACGAGCGACAGGCGGCACACTGGAGCCGTGGACGAAGGGCAGTTCCGGGCGGAGCTGATGCGGTGGTACGCCAGGCACGGGCGGCACGAGCTGCCGTGGAGGCGAACGCGCGACCCCTACGCGGTGCTCGTGTCGGAGGTGATGCTGCAACAGACGCAGGTTGAGCGCGTGCGACCATACTACAAGCGGTGGCTCGAACGGTGGCCGTCGGTCGGCGAACTGGCGAAGGCTTCGCCCGCGGAGGTCATCCGGGAGTGGGCGGGGCTGGGGTACAACCGGCGCGCGCTCTACCTCCAGCGCATGGCGGTAGCGGTGATGGAGCGCTACGGCGGGACGCTACCGCTCGAGGTGGAGGAACTGCGCACGCTCCCCGGCATCGGGCCGTACACGGCTTCGGCTGTTGCGTGCTTCGCAGGAGAACGGCGGGTGCCGGTGGCGGACACAAACATCCAGCGGGTGCTCGCTCGTGCGGTGCTGGGCCGTGCCCGGGCACGCGATTGCGAGCCTGCGGCGCTGCGCGCGGCAGCCGAACGGCTGCTCCCGGAGGAAGGTGCACGCGCCCACAACCTCGCGCTGATGGACCTCGGAGCGATGGTCTGCGCGTCGCGAGCGCCGCAGTGCGACGGGTGCCCTGTGGCGGGGTTGTGCCGGTGGCGGCTGGCCGGGCAGCCGGAGGGCGAAACGAGCGGCCAGCGAACGCCGAAGTTCGAACACACCGCACGGTTCGCGCGCGGACGCATCGTCGACGCGCTGCGGACGGCGGATGGACTGGATGCGAGCGAACTTGCGGCGCTCCTGCCGGACCACCATCGCGACCATGTGCCGCGGTACCTCCGGTCGCTGGAGGTCGATGGGCTGATCGAACAGGACGCCGAGGGGCGGTGGCGGTTGCCCGGTCAGGGCAGGATGAGCATGGCGTCGCCGAAGCTGTAGAAGCGGTAGCGCTGTTCGACCGCCTCGCGGTATGCGCGCAGCACGAACTCGGTCCCGGCGAACGCGCAGACCAGCATCAGCAGGGTCGAACGCGGCAGGTGGAAGTTCGTTATGAGCACATCAACGACGCGGAAGTCGTCGCCCGGAAGGATCTTCAGGCTGGTCCAGCCTTCGTACGGGACGATCTCGCCGCGTTCGCGTGCGACGTGTTCGAGGGTGCGAACGACGGTGGTACCGACGGCCACGATCCGGCGCCCCTCCGCACGGGCGCGCGAGATGGCCTCGGCGGCCTGGGGCGGGACGGTGACGTGTTCGGCGTGAAGCTGGTGCTCGCGAGGGTCTTCGACGGTTACCGGGCGGAACGTGCCGGGTCCGACTTCGAGCGTGAGCGCTGTGCGTTCGATGCCGCGTTCGGCGAGCCGTTCGAGCAGAGCGGGAGTGAAGTGCAGGCCGGCGGTCGGCGCAGCGGCGCTGCGGGCTTCGCGGCTGTAGACGGTCTGGTAGCGCTCGGCGTCTCCCTGGTACTCGCGGATGTAGGGCGGGAGCGGGACCTGCCCGACGGTCGCGGGGTCGAAGCTGCGTTCGAATTCGAGAACGACGGCATCCGCTTCGCGCGCCACGACGGTGGCCGCGATCTCCCCCTCAGAGGTATCGAACACGAGGCGGCGGCCGGGAACGGCCTGGCGGCCGGGTTTGAAGAGCACTTCCCAGCGGGTGTCGGTGAAGGGTCGAACGAGCAGGGCTTCGACCGCGCCACCGGTATCCGGGCGGCGCCCGAAAAGCCGGGCAGCCATCACCCGGGTGTCGTTCACCACGAGCAGATCACCGGGTTCGAGCAGGCCGGGGAGGTCGCGAAAGTGGTGGTGCTCGATTGCCTCGGACGAGCGGCGCAGGACCATCAGGCGGGCAGCGTCGCGGGGCTCGGCGGGCTGCTGGGCGATGAGGTCCGGGGGCAGGTCGAACGCGAAGTCGGAAGTACGCACGCGATGAGGATTGCGCCTTCTGGGGGTGCGGTCTACGTTGAGGTCCGAGGGAGGTTCGGCATGGGACAACGCAACGGCTCGTCGACGTCATCGGTTGCTGGAGACCGGTTAGACGAAGTCACTGCGACCCAGGTCAACGTCGAGAAGAGCGCGGTGCGGCATGTCGATGCCGACACAGCGCGGCTCGAGCAGGCCGCAGTTCATCGCCTTCGCGCAGGAACGGCGGACCTGGACCGGAGCACCGCTGCCTTCGTCAATGTCGACAACGCGACGCTGAAGCAGTCAACAGCCGGCGTTGTCATCGGGAAGTCGGTGGCGTGTGACGAAGTGCGGACAGGCATCCTGGTTTCGCCGATGGTGCGCGGGGACGTGCACACCTGGTTCGACCTTCGAACGGCCTTCGCTATTGGACTGGGGATGGCGATTGGGCGAGCGCTGATTGGCGCCGGCCGCGCACTGGTGACCCGCCGCTAATCTCGTCGAGCGCGATGAGCTGCGCGCGCTGTTCGTCGGTGCGGAGCTGACCGCACGCGGCGGAAATTTCCGTTCCCTTCTCCACTCGCACGGTGGTGTTGATCCCCGCTTCGCGGAGGATGCGTTCGAATTCGAGTACGCGGCGCCGGGATGGCCGCCTGAATCCTCCGGCCGTCGGGTTCACGGGGATCAGGTTCACGTGCGTGTTCATGCCGCGAAGAAGGGCGGCAAGTTCGCGGGCCAGTTCGGGGCTGTCGTTCTTGCCGGCGATGAGGGCGTATTCAAACGTGACGCGGCGGCCCGTCTTCCGGAAGAAGCGCTTCGCGGCCGACACGAGATCGTTCACGGAATGCGGGCCGGCGGTGGGAACGAGTTCCTGGCGCAGCGCATCGTTCGGCGCGTGGAGCGAAATGGCGAGGCCGACCTGGAGCCCTTCCTCGGCGAGTCGATCGATGCCGCGAAGGACGCCAACCGTCGAGATCGTGATCGCCCGCTGCGAGAGGCCGAAGGCGCGCGGGTCGGTCAGGATGCGGACCGCGCGGATGGTCTCCGGGTAGTTGGCGAGCGGTTCGCCCATGCCCATAAAGACGACGTTCGTCACATGCTGGCCGCGTTCGCGGAGCAGGCGGGCCATGCGCACGACCTGCGCCACGACCTCTTCGGCGCGGAGGTTTCGTTCGAAACCCATCTGGCCCGTCGCGCAGAAGACGCAGCCCATGGCACAACCGGCCTGCGTGGAAACACACACGGTCGAGCGGGGGTGGCGCCTCGGGTCGGCCTCCGGGTACTGCATGAGGACCGTCTCGATGAGCGTGCCGTCGGCCATGCGCAGGAGGAGCTTGGTGGTCTGGCCGTCGTCGCTGACCACGCGGCGAACCTCTTCGGCGGTACCGACGGTGTAGCCGGCCTCACAGAGCTGCTGACGGAGCGCGGCCGGGAGCTGGCGGAAGTCGTCGACATCGGCCGGAGCTTCGCGGTAGAGGGCGCGAAGCACCTGGTCGGCGCGGTACCGCGGCTGGCCGAGGTCGAGCATCAGCGCATCGAGCTCGGCNGGGAGGAATCGGTAGAGGTCGGTCATCGAAGGCCCACGGATTNGGCGAGCTGTCCGCGCTCGCCGTTGAGGAACTGGCTGCCGCCGATCCGCTTCGCGCCGACGCGCTGCACCTCGTCGAGCACGAGGACACCGTCGCGGAAGGCGATAGCGGGCAGGCGGCCTACCACCAGCGTAGCACCGACCGGGAGCGGCTCGGGCTGGGGCTCGACATGGGCTTTCCAGATGCCAAGACGCGAACCGCGGTATTCGACGAAGGCACCGGGCCACGGGTCGTAGGCGCGAACTGCGCGCTCAGCCTCGGCGGCGCTCATGTCGGCGCGAAGGTGGCCGTCGCCCTTCTGAATGAGCCCGCAATAGGTGACGAGCGATTCGTCCTGGGGCGTTGCCTTGAGTTCGCCGGTGAACCAGCGTGGCAGCACATCGACCAGCGTCTTCGCACCGAGTTCAGCGAGCTCGCGCTCGAGGCTGCCGGTGGTGGCGTCGGGCGGGATGGGGATGGCGACCTGCGCGATGACCGGGCCGGCGTCCATCTCCGGGGCCATCTCCATGATGCTCACGCCGGTCTGTTCGTCACCGGCCAGGATAGCGGCCGCGATAGGGGATGCGCCCCGCCAGCGGGGAAGCAGCGACGCGTGAACGTTCACGTTGCCGCGGCGCGGGATGGCGAGCACCGCGCGTGGCAGGATCTTGCCGTAGGCCGCAACGACCGTGACTTCGGGTTCGATGGCGGCGAGCTCTTCCTGCACGCCGCTGTCGCGGAGCGTCTCGGGCTGGAGCACCGGGATGCCGAGCTCCTGCGCGGCGACCTTGACGTCGGGCGGAGTGAGGCGGCCACCGCGGCCGGCGGGGCGGTCTGGTTGGGTGACGACAGCGGCGACGTCGTGTCCCGCCTCCACGAGCGCGCGGAGCGACGGGACGGCGAACGCCGGGGAGCCCATGAAGAGGATGCGGATGGCGGTCACCGGGCGCGTACCCTCACTTCGGCGCCGCGGGAGACGCCAAGGTGGTCGGCAACACTCGCCTCTTTCATGGCGATCGCGATGTAGCCGGAGCTATCGACGTGGCAGAACGGCTGGCCGGGCGGGGCATCGGCGAAGGTTCGCACGTGCCGGTCGATGGTCGCGCCGTTCACCTGCAGTTCGAACGATGGGAAGAGCTGGTTCGCGCGGATGGTCGTCAGGAGGTTGCCGTAGCGGTCAATGTGGACGACGTAGCCGCGAATCTCGCCGAACCGCTCGGGTGCGGCGCAGCATTCGGGCAGCAGCACAACTTCGGACACTGCCGGGCCGAGGTTGTGGTAATCGAGGCCGTTTGCGATATGCGCGGCCGCGGGCGCGAAGATGTCGCGACCGTGGAACGTGTGGCTGCGCGCCGCGCGGAGGTAGGACGTCTCGCGAATCTCGTGGACATCGAACCCGGTGTGGTTCGTGATGGTTACCCGCGTGGGCCCCGGCAAGCCCCGGCGCAACTCGACGGGGAAAGCCGGTGAAAGGAGACCGTTATCCGGGCCGATCCAGGTTCGCCGGCCGCTCTGAACGGCGAGTGGACGGCGGGACGTACCGACACCGGGATCGACGACCGCAAGCACCACAGCGTCTTCGGGCAGCACCGGGAGGGTGGTTTCGAGCATCCAGGCTCCTTCGTCGACGGCGTAGGGCTCGACCTCGTGCGAAAGGTCGATGAGCTGGGCGCGGGGCGCGATGCTGGCCAGCACGCACTTCATCTGCCCGACGTAGTGGTCGTGGAGCCCGAAGTCGGTGAGCAGGACGATTGGGCGTGTTAGCGCGTCCACTCGGCGACGTTCCAGAAGCGATCTGCCCCGGTTGAAAGCACGGAGACTTCGAGGCCCTTGAGCCCCTCCGGGTGCAGGTAACTGTACCGCGGATAGGCAAGCACCACGCCGGGTGCGAGTTCGGCCCACTTTTCCTGGAACTGGCGGTATTGCTCCTTGCGGACCTCCACGTCGGCGGTGGTCCGGGCCTTGGCGATGAGCTCGTCGACCACGATATCGGCGAAGTTGCCGATGTTCAGGCCAGCGGTACCGGTCTGGGAGCTGTGCCAGCCGGAGTAGGGGTCGGGGTCGGGGCCCTGGTCCCAGCCCGTGATGGCGGCGTCGTAGCGGCGCTCCTGGAGGAAGTCGCGGCGGAGCACCGAGAACGTGGTGCTCATGACGGTGGCGCGAATCCCAACCTGCTCGAGTTGCGTGGCGACTTCGCTGGCGACGGCCATGCGAACGGGGTCGTTGTCGGTGCGGATGGTGACGCGGAACTCTTCGCCGCCGCGGATGCGGACGCCGTTGGCCTGGTTGAAGGCCCAACCGGCCTCGTCGAGGAGGCGTTTGGCTTCCTCGAGGTCGGGCTCGACGTGGTCGTACTCTTCGGCATAGGCCCAGGAGCCGGGCGCAATCGCGGATGTGGAGGCTGTAGCGGCGCCGAAGAAGACGCGTTCGGCGATCGCCTGCCGGTCGATGGCGAGCGAAACGGCGCGGCGAACGCGCGGGTCCTGGAAGTAGGCCTGGTCGTTGTTGAGGTAGAGGATGGTGTAGGCGTCGCGCTGGAGCTGCGTCACCTCCATTCCGCGCAGGCCCTGGATCTCCGTTGCCTGCGCCTCGGTTGGCGTGTTTCGGAACAGGAGGCCATCGATCTCCCCACTCGCAGCGGCGCGAAGGGCGGAGGGGTAGTCGGCGTAGAAGCGGATGACGAAACGGTCGATGGAGGGCCTGCCCTCGTGGTAGTCCTCAAAGGCGGTGAGGACCGCCTCGCGCGCGTCGATGCTCTGGAGGCGATATGGGCCGGCGCCGACCGGGGCGGCATTAAACGGTCCCTCGTAGAGCTGCTCGGCAGTCACGTTCGCCAGCAGGTGCTCCGGGAGGATGCCGATCGTCGCGTTCCGGGCGAGGAAGGGCGCGTAGGGCTGCTCGAGGCGAAAGACGACGGTGCGGTCGTCGGGCGTTTCGACCTGGATGCCGGCCCACGAATCGGCGAGGAGGCTATCGCCGCGGAAGTCGGGCTCCTGCACCTTCGCCACCGTGAAGGCAACGTCGCGAGAGGTGACGGGCTGGCCATCGTGCCAGGTGAGCCCGGCTTTCAAGCGGAAGGTGTAGGTGAGGCCGTCCTCGGAAACCTGCGGGAGATCGGCGAGGTCGGGGATAACCGAGCCATCGGGCCCGAGTTTCACGAGGCTCGCGAACACGAGGCGAGCGATGTCTTCGTCGACCTCGTTGTTCGATGCGAAGAGCGGATTGATTCGCTGCCAGGTCCCGGCTGTGCCCTCGGTATAGGTGGTTTCGGTGGACAGGACCGCGCTATCGCTACCGGTAAGGCGAAGCGCGAGGGCACCGGCGGCGGCCAGCGCTGCAACCAGCAGGATCCCGCCGAAGAGCCAGGAACGGCGCGAGGAGTCGAGCGCAGACAAGGCGTGCTACTGCGACTGGACGCTCAGGAACGAGATAAAGATGAAGACGACAGTGAGGATGATGGTGGCCTGGAAGAGCGTTCGTTCGAGGCCACGCTTGGTGCGGTAGACGGAGCCGCCGGTCATCCCGCCGAGGGCTGCGCCAAAGCCGGAGCCCTTCACCTGGAGCAGGATCACCAGGATGAGGATGACCGAAACCAGAATCTGGAGAATGTTCATCAACATGGGAAGCCCTACCGGGTGCTTGCCAGGGCAGCTTCTTCGTTCGAGCGCTGCGGCTGGCTCGCAGGCACGTCACGGCCATAGTAGAGCCGGAGGATTGTAGCCGCGAGTTTTTGGGGATCGTGCCGGTAACGGTTCTCCTCGGCGACCACGTCGGCTTCGTAGACGCGAACCCCTTCGAGCACCCGGGAATCGCCGTTGTGCGCGATCTCGACGGCCTGGGATTGCCAGGCCTCGGGAAGCGAGGGGGCGATGTTGTTGTTCACGATGACGGCATCGACGAGCCCCTTGCCGGCGTGCCGTTCGAGCGCCATCAGGTGGTCGGCGGCGCTAAAGCCGTCGGTTTCGCCGCGCTGGGTGGCGACGTTGCAGACGAAAATCTTGAGGGCCTGAGACTGCTGAACCGCCTTGCGAATGCCATCGACCAGCAGGTTCGGCAGAACCGAGGTGTACAGCGAACCCGGGCCAATCACGATGATGTCGGCGTCGAGCAGCGCACGGACGGCATCGGGATGGGCCTCGGCCCATGGAGGATTGAGGAAGATCTCCTTGATGCCGGTCCCGCGCTCGCTGATGTTGTGCTCGCCGTGGACGATTTCGTCCTCTTTGGTGCGGGCCGAAAGCGTCACATCTTCAAGGGTGGACGGCAGGATTGCGCCGCGAACGTTCAGGACCCGGCTGGTCTCGTGAATCGCCGTCTCGAAGTTCCCGGTGATCTCCGACATGGCCACGATGAAGAGGTTGCCGAAGGAGTGGCCCTGGAGCCCGGTGCCTTCGGAGAAGCGGTACTGGAACAGGCGGGACATGAGGGGCTCGGCTTCCGCGAGCGCGGCGATGCACTGGCGGATGTCGCCCGGCGCGATCACGCCGAACTCCTGGCGGAGCCGCCCCGTGGAGCCGCCGTCGTCGGCAACGGTAACGATAGCGGTGAGGTTGCTCGTGTGCTGCTTCAGGCCGCGCAGGAGCATGGAGAGGCCGGTGCCGCCACCGATGGCGACGATCTTCGGCCCGCGCGCAAGGATGCGCTTGTTATAGATGGCCTCGGCAACGCTCTCACCGCGGCCGGGGCGAACGAACGCATACAGCAGCGACTGGTTGAGCTTCCAGGTCGCGAGGCCGACGGTCGTGAGCGAGAGCGTGATGAACAGGAGGCCGCGGCCCCAGCGCGGAATGAACTGCAGGGTGAGGTAGTAGAAGATGCCCGGGAGGGTGTACTGGAGGTAGGCCTCGCGGAGCACGTAGGCGATGCCGAGGCCCATGAGCGCGACACCAAACAGTAGCAGCAGCAGCCACCGCTTGATGTGCATCCCGGGATAGAGCCACTTGAAGACGGAGAGCTCTCGAATTTCCTGGAGGTTGCGAAAGGTCATGCGGCGCGAGGGTTCCATCGGAGGGCGGACGTGCCGGCGGAACGGGCGCTCATTCGCCCTTCCCCAGCTCGGACTTGAGGAGGTCTTGCACGACGGCGGGATTTGCACGCCCACGCGTTTCCCGCATCACCTGCCCAATCAGGAATTTGATCGCAGCCTCCTTCCCTGCGCGGTAATCGGCGACGGCCTTCGGGTTCGCATCGATAGCCTTGCGCACGGTCTCGAGGAGTTCGTCGGCGCCGCTAATCTGCGCGAGCCCACCCTCTTCGACCACCTGTGCGGCGGTCTTCCCGGTCGACGCCATCGTCTCGAACACTTCCTTCGCGACGGCCTGCGTGATGGTGCCCGCTTCCACGAGCGAGATGAGCTCGGCCAGCCGCTCGGGCGTGACCGGGAGCTCGGTGATTTCGCGGCCAGTCGCGTTGGTCCAGCGGAGGACTTCGCCGAGCACCCAGTTCGCGGCGAGCTTGGCAGCGCGCTGGCGATCGCCCTGGAGACGCCCGACGAGCTCGTCGTAGTAGTCCGCGCGTTCGCGCGCCTCGGTGATGGTGCTCGCTTCGTAGTCGGAAAGGCCGAGCGAGAGCAGGCGCTCGCGGCGGACTGCCGGCAGTTCGGGGAGCTTGGCCCGGACACGTTCGACGAATTCGCGGCTCAACCGGAGCGGCGGCAGGTCGGGCTCGGGGAAGTAGCGGTAATCGTTCGCTTCTTCCTTCGAACGCTGGGTAACGGTGACGCCGCGGTCATCGACCCAGCCCCGGGTCTCCTGCTCGATGGTACCGCCGGACAGGAGGATTTCCGCCTGGCGGCGCTCCTCGAAGGCGAGCGCATCGTGCACCGCGCGGAAGCTGTTCATGTTCTTGATTTCGACCTTGGTGCCGAAGGTCGTCGAGCCGCGCGGCCGAAGGCTGATGTTGGCGTCGCAGCGGAAGTTGCCTTCTTCCATGTTGGCGTCGCTGACGCCGATGTAGCGCAGGATCTGCCGCAGGCGAACGAGGTATTCGCGCGCCTCAGCGGGCGAGCGCAGGTCGGGTTCGCTCACAATTTCGACGAGCGGGGTGCCGGAGCGGTTCACGTCGATCAGGCTGTAGCCCTTCCCGGTGACCGGGTCGGTGCGGTGGAGGAGGCGCGCGGTGTCCTCTTCCATATGGACACGCGTGATGCCGATGCGCCGGGGCTCCTGGCCTTCGACCTGGATTTCGAGCCAGCCGTTGCGGCAGATGGGCAGGTCGTATTGAGAGATCTGGTACCCCTTCATCAAATCGGGGTAGTGGTAATTCTTGCGGTCGAACTTGCTGAACGGCGGGATTTCGCAGTTCAGCGCGAGGCCCGTCATCACGATGTATTCGATGGCCTTTTCGTTAATCACCGGCAGGGTACCGGGAAGGCCGAGGCAGACGGGACAGACGTGGGTGTTGGGTGCGGCCCCCGCATAGTCGGTGCTGCAAGCACAAAACATCTTGCTGCGGGTGGTCAGTTGGACGTGTACCTCGAGGCCTATGACGGTCTCGAATTCGGTAGCGACGGCAGTCAACGCGATCTCCTCCCGACCCCCTTGAGGACGCGGTTCGAGTATAGGCAGGCCCGAAAGTTCGGGACAATTCGACAAAGGGTTACACAATCACCCCATACCCGAGCGCGTCACGCCTTTCATTCTTGTCTCACAGGTGCGGCGATAGGTCGAAGGTTGGGGTGAGAAGTCTTACCGTCGTGTGATCCGAAGCTTTACCGGACGGTGATTAGCGGCGGGCCGGCATGGACAGTGCCGATTCGCCAGAGCGGTTCGCTGTCGTGGGTGAAGGCGGCCTCGAGGGCGGCGGCCCGGGCCCCGGGAACACCGAAGAGCAGCCCGCCGGAGGTTTGCGGGTCGAAGAGCAGCGCCGCGATTGTGGGGTCGACGGCCTGTTCGATCACGGCGTTGGTGCCCACCCAATCCCGGTTTCGCCCTTCGCCACCGGTGTGCACACCGGCGGCCGAGCACTCGTAGGCACCGGTCAGCAGCGGAACCAGGTTGGCCTCGATTTCAGCGGCCACGCCCGAGCGGGTGCACATTTCCCACAGGTGGCCGAGCAGCCCGAACCCGGTAACGTCGGTGGCGGCGCGAACCCCGGCGTCGCGGAGGATGTGGCTGGCGTGGCGGTTGAGCCGCAGCATCGAAGCGGTCGCGCCAGTGACCCAGGCCTCCTTCGCTTTGCCCTGCTTCGCGGCGGAGAGGATGGTGCCCGTGCCGAGCGGCTTCGTGAGGTAGAGGACGTCGCCCGGCTGGAGGTTCGCCTTCGACAGAATCCTTTCCGGGTGGACCAGCCCGAGGACGCTCATGCCGTACTTGGGCTCATCGTCCCAGACGGTGTGGCCGCCGGCGACCACTCCACCTGCCTCGGCCACCCTGGCGGCGCCGCCACGAAGGATCTCCGTTTGCACGCCGGGCGGGAGATCCTGCGGGAAGGCAGCGATGTTGAGCGCGAGAACGACCTCGCCGCCCATCGCGAACACGTCGGACATCGCGTTCGCGGCGGCGATGGCACCGTATTCGAATGGGTCATCGACGACAGGCGCGAAGAAATCCAGCGTGGAGACGACCGCGACCTCGTCGTTGATGCGGAAGACGGCCGCGTCGTCGGGCACGCCAAGGCCGACCAGCACATCGGGGTGTTGGTCTGAGTTGAACAGATCAGCGAGCGGCGACAGAACCTGCGCCAGGGCCGCGGGGCCCGCCTTAGACGCTCAACCGCCGCAGCTCGTGAGATCTGTGAGCCGAAGAATCTCTTCGCGCGTCATGCGCGCATCGTATCGGAGAACGGTGCGCCGCGCGCGGGATTGGCGTCAGTCCAGCTCGGGGCGGCGCCGATGCCAGTCGTTCGCCTGTTCGTAGGCAAAAGCGGCGCGCAGGACGGTGGGTTCGTCGAACGGGCGCCCGGCGAACTGCAGCCCAATCGGCAGGCCCGCCTCGGTGAACCCGCAGGGGAGGACTACCGCCGGGAGACGCGCCGCGTTGAACGGCACCATGTACCGGCCGATGGCGGAGACGCCGTTATGTTCAACGCCATCGATCTCGAAGACCTCCGGGCCGATAGGCGGTGCGGGAATCGGCGTGGCGGGCGTCACCAGCACGTCGACCTCTTCGAGGACAGTACGGAGGCCTTCGGTGAAGGCATAGATGTCGCGGAACGACCCGGCGATGGCGGCGCCGCCCGGCATCGGGTTGCTCAACCAGGAGGCGAGACCGGGCCCGAAGTCCTGCGGGCGGCGTTCGAACTCGGGGCCATGGTATTCGAGGACTTCGGTCATCACGATAGTGCTCCACGCCCGCACCAGGTTGTCGGTGTGCGGGATCTCCACCTCGCGCACGTCGGCGCCGAGGTCGCGAAGCTGGTCGATGGCGGTCGAGACCGCGACCATCACTTCGGGGTCAACCAGGTCGAAGAAGTAGTTGACCGGGAGGCCAACACGCAGGCCCCTGAGGCCCTGTTCGAGGCCGGAGAGCAGATCCGCGGGTTCGGTGCGGACCGAGTTCGCGTCGGCGGGGTCGTAGCCCTGGATGGCGTCGAGGACGATCGCGGCGTCGCGAACGGACTGGACGATGGGCCCGACATGGTCGAACTGGTAGGAGAGCGGCACAACCCCGGCCTTGCTGACGCGCCCGTACGTGGGCTTGAACCCGACACAGCCACAGAACGCCGCGGGTACGCGGATACTGCCCCCGGTATCGGTGCCAAGGGTGGCAGCGGCGAGCCTCGCGGCGATAGCCGCGCCCGAACCACCGCTCGAACCGCCGGGAATACGTTCGAGGTCCCACGGGTTTCGGGTCGGACCAAACCAGTCGTTGTTGGTGGTGTAGCCGGAGGCGAACTCGTGGGTGTTGAGCTTGCCGAGCAGCACGGCGCCCGCCTCGCTCAACCTGCGAGTAGCAGTGGCGTCTTCGTCCGGGACCCAGTTTTCGAGGACCTTCGAACCGGCGGTCGTGCGAATGCCCGCGGTCTGGAACAGGTCCTTCAGGGCGACAGGAACGCCGTGAAGGGGCCCGCGGTAGTGGCCGTTGGCAATCTCTTCGGCGGCGCGGCGCGCATCCTCGCGGGCGCGGTCGGCAGTCACGGTTATGTAGGCATTGACCTTCGGGTTCAGCGCTTCGATGCGCGCGAGGTAGGCGCCGGTGACTTCGACGGGCGAAACGTCTTTCGTGCGGATACGTTCGGCGAGTTCAGCGACGGTCAGGCGAGTCAGATCGGAGCCGGCCACAGCGCACCTCCCGAGGAAGTGGGCATATCGTAGCCATGGCCGGAAGGCCGGCGCACGGGTCAGCAGAGCGTGAAGGATCTATTGACGATAGTTGGGTGAGCCGAGAGAGTAAGAGCAATGAATTCGACTGCCCCGGCCGCCTTCGCTTCTGCCGCTGCTGCGGCGGCTGCGGCGCGCGCGCGCAAGTAGACGGAGGCGGTCGAACACTTCGTTCCAGATCATCCTGAAGGCCGCCTCATAGGCGGCCTTTGTCGTGGCCGCCGTGGGGGAAGAGGACACGCCATGACGCTCGAACGATCCGCTGAGGATCCCGCCCGTTTTGTATCTCGCCGGATGCGATCGGTCCCGGCGAGCGGAATTCGCAAGTTCTTCGACCTGCTGAGCACGATCGACGACGTGATATCGCTCGGCGTCGGGGAGCCGGATTACGTAACGCCCGAGCCGATACGCCGGCGAGCCATCGAGAGCATCGAGCGCGGCGAAACGCACTACACGTCGAACTACGGGCTGCCGGAACTCCGCGAAAAGCTCTCGGCGCACCTCGAGCGTCTCTACGGCGTCCGCTACGACCCCCGGAACGAGATCATCATTACCAGCGGTTCGAGCGAGGCGTTCGACATCTCCCTGCGGGCGCTGCTCGACCCCGGCGACGAAGTCCTCTGCGCCGACCCGAGCTACGTGGCCTACGCGCCGGCCACCATCATGGCGGGCGGGTGTTTCGTGCCCGTGCCCACCTACGCATCGAACGACTTCCGGCTGCTCCCGGAGGACGTCGAAGCAGCGATTACGCCGCGGACGAAGGCCATCCTGCTCGGCTATCCGTCGAACCCGACCGGGGCAACGATGGGGCGGGAGGATCTCGCTGCAATTGGCGAGGTGGCGGCACGGCACGACCTGGCGGTGATCAGCGACGAGCTGTACGACCGGATGACCTACGTGGGGGAGCACACCTGCTTCGCGTCGCTTCCCGGCATGAGGGAACGGACGGTGCTGCTCGGCGGCTTCTCGAAGGCGTACGCCATGACGGGCTGGCGGCTGGGCTGGGTGGCCGCGCCCGCGCCGCTGGCCGAAGCCATCATGAAGGTGCACCAGTACGTGATGATGTCGGCGCCGACAGCGGCGCAGTACGCCGGCATTGCGGCGCTCGACCAGGGCGAAGAGTTCGTGCAGGAGATGGTCGCCGAGTATGACCGGCGGCGGCGGCTCATCGTGGACGGGTTCCGCGCCATTGGCCTGCCGACGTTCGAGCCCAAGGGCGCGTTCTACGCGTTCCCCGAGGTGAAGGTGACGGGCCTCGATAGCGTCACGTTCAGCGAACGGCTGCTCGAAGAGGAGCGCGTGGCGGTTGTGCCCGGCAGCGCGTTCGGGGCCTGTGGCGAAGGGTACGTGCGTGCCTGCTACGCGAGCGGCTACGAGCAGATCGAGCGGGCCCTGGAGCGCATTGGGCGGTTCGTGCAGCGTCAGCGGTAGCGCCACTGCGATTCCCTGGCGGCAACGGCGGAGTTCCTGTGGCACGGAAGCCAGGTTGGGACGTGCCGTACAATTGCGCTGGTTCCCTTCGCTGGATCCCCGGACGAGACGCGCCGTACCCGGTCAGGACAAGACGACGCATCACCATCACTGAATGGAGGTGCGCCTTTGGCGTGGGTCATCCTGTTCGCCGCCGGGCTCCTCGAAACCGCGTGGGCGATCGGCCTGAAGTACACCGAGGGGTTCACCCGGCCGGTGCCCAGCATCTTCACGGGAGCGGCAATCGTCCTGAGCATGGTGTTGCTTTCGGTGGCGGCGAAGTCGTTGCCGATCGGGACGGCGTATGCGGTGTGGGTCGGCATCGGCGCGACCGGCGCGGCGCTGCTCGGCATCGTGCTGTTCGACGAGCCGGCGACAACACCGCGCCTGTTCTTCCTGGCACTGCTCGGAGTGGCGATCGTGGGGCTGCGGCTCACGTCTTCGGCGGAGTAGAGGCGCCACGAACGCGGGGAAGCGTCGCCGCCAGGTGCGCCCGACCGACCTGTGGAGGGGGGGTGTTAGAACGGGCAAGCTACCGAGCAGTAAACAAATTGAGATTAGGCTTTGACGATTTGCGGCCGAGGTTCGCCCCGGCCGAAATATCGTGATATATTCCCGCGCGCAAGGATGACTGCGAGTGCAGTCGGGCCGGCGGTGGCCGGCAATCTCAGCTTGAGTGAAAGGGACAGAAGCCGCATGGATCTCGGCCTCAGCGAAGAACAAGAACTGCTGAAGAACTCGGCCCGCGAATTCCTGGAGAAGGAATGCCCGGAAGAGCATGTGCGGGCCATGGAAGAGGATGAGAAGGGCTACAGCCCGGACCTCTGGAAGAAGATGGCCGACCTCGGGTGGCAGGGCCTGATGATTCCCGAGGAGTACGGTGGAGCCGGCTTCTCGTTCCTCGACCTGTGCGTGCTCGTCGAGGAGTTCGGCCGGGCGCTCGTTCCGGGGCCGTTCATCCCGAACCAGGTCTGCACTGCCGAGCTCATCCTCGCCGGCACCGACGAGCAGAAGCAGGCTCACCTGCCGAAGATTGCCGACGGTAGCCACATCCACACCTACGCCATCACGGAGCCGAGCGGCCGCTGGGACCGCGAAGGCATCGAGATGAAGGCGACGCAGCAGGGCAACGACTTCGTCCTCAACGGCACGAAGCTGTTCGTTCCCGATGCGCATGTTGCCGACTACCTGCACGTCGTGGCGTGGAAGCCGGATGGCCGCCTGAGCACCTTCCTCGTGCCGCGCGACCAGGCGGGCATTGAGATCACCGTCCTGAAGACCATCGCCAGCGACAAGCAGTGCGAAGTTGTCTTCAAGGATGTGAAGGTCCCGGCCTCGGACGTCATCGACATGGACGATGCGACCGCTCGCCGGCTGCGGAACATGGCAACGGTGCTCGAGTGCGCCTACCTGGTGGGCCTCGCGCAGCGCGACTTCGAGATCTCGGTCAACTACGCGAAGGAACGCGTGCAGTTCGGCCGGCCGATCGGCTCGTTCCAGGCCATCCAGCACAAGGCTGCGGACATGGTGACCGACGTCGACGGCATGCGGTTCATCATGTACAAGGCCGCCTGGGCGACGAGCGAGAACGAGGATTCGCAGGACATGGACGTGGCCATGGCGAAGGCCTGGTGCAGCGACGCCAGCCGCCGCGTGGTGGCCCATGGCCAGCAGATCCACGGTGGTATCGGCTTCACGAAGGACTACATCATCCAGCTGTACTTCCGCCGCCAGAAGCGGGCGGAGCTGTTCTGGGGCGACGGCGACTACCATCGCGAGCGCGTCGCTCAGATGCTGGAGATCTAGCCGCCCGGCTACGGGAATTGCGACGGGGTTGGCCAACTGGCCAACCCCGTTTTGTTGCCCGCCGCGCCCTTAGCGCAGTGTGAACCACACTGAAAGCACTGCTACGAGGGCGATAAGCGATGTGAAGAACGGGATGGCGAAAAGCCAGGGATTTCCCTCATGTCCCTCATCGAGGTGACTTCTGTGGTCGAACTGGGTGGCCATTAGGTCGCTCCAATTTGTGATGGACAGCCATCCAGTTTCCCGTGCTACCGTCGCCACTCCACGCCATGCATTGTCGTGAGGCGTTACAAGTGTGTTTCATCGGGTAGCGAGTATGGCGAACCGGCGTGGAAACCCCACTATCCCGAAAGCGCGCAAGCAGCGAGTCTAGAGAGTGTGAACAACACGTGCGGCAGTTCGCGCCGCACCAATCCAGGAGAGAAAGGGGACCAATGCTGAAACTCAGGAGGCTTGCCTGGCTCGTACTGCTGCCTGCAGTATTGGCCATGGTGCTGGTCGCATGCGGCGGGGATGACGACGACGACAGCGACACGGGCGACGAAGAGACCGCGGCGACCGAACAGGCCGAGGATTCCGGCGACGAGAGCGCGACGAACGAGGACGAGAAGGACAGCGGCAGTTCGGGTGGCGGCGCGGCTCCGACGAGCCAGGACGAGCGCTACGTGACCCAGGTCTGCAATGCGATGAACACCTTCCTCACGACGCTTGAGGAGGCGTTCCTCAGTTTCGACCCGGAGAAGATGGACGAGGAGGACCCGGATAAGTTCTTCGAGACGTTCGTCAGCGGCCTCGAGGACGCCCGCGACCAGCTCAAGGCGGCCGATCCGCCCGGCGACGTCGAAGAGTGGCACAACCTCCTCGTGCAGTTCTTCGATGACACGATCGCAGGGGTCCGCGACAGCGGCGATATGCTCCCCGACAACTATGATTTCCCGAACCCGCCAGTGGATGCGCAGGTTCGGCTGGCCAAGGCAGCCGAACAGAACGAAGCCTGCCAGGCTCTCGAGGAGCATGGCGCGAGCCTGTTTGAGTCGGTCCAGGGCGCTACCGGCGGCTAAGCCGGAGGGAACAGGAAGCAGCGAACGGGGCGGCCTGGAGGCCGCCCCGTTCTTGTGTTGGATCAGTGGGTGTGTCCACCCGGGCCGTGCGAGTGGCTGTGGCCGTGGTCGTGAGAGTGGCTGTGACCGTGGTCATGGGAGTGGCTGTGGCCGCCACCATCGAGGCCATCGTCACCGTCGTCCCCGCTGTCCTCCCAGGGTGCTGGCCCATCTTCAATTCCCGGTTCGGCGCGGCCCACCACCGCGAAATTGCCCCAGATTTTCTTGGCCTGCTTCCCGCAGGAGGGACACGGGATGAGCTGAAGCACGTCGGACATCGGCATCCGCTTTTCCGTCCGCGTGCCGCAATGGGAACAGAGGTATTCGTAGAGCGCCATACCGGAATCGTGGCCGGTGGAGGGCAGGAGGTCAACGCATTCAGGCGCGTTTGCGAGGCTCGTAGATGGCGGTGTGGCGCGCGCGCATAACGGGCTGCTGGCCGTTGCGCACGACGAGCACATCGAGTTCGACGAAGCGGTGACCCTTGCGTTCGAACACATCGAGCACGCGCCCGAACGTGGCCAGTTCGTCGCCGTCGGTGGCAGTACCGACGAACCGAACGTCGCTGGAGACGTGGATCCACGGGCCGAGTTCGACGTTGCGGGCGAGTACGTCGTTGGCCTTCCGGATCAGATAGCCGGGGTGTACGGGTGCGCCGGGGCTGTGCCACAGCGGCAGGGCATCCGCGACCTCGGCGAGGAAGGGTTCGCCGCGTTCGTGCATAGTCCACGCTTCCCGCACGGTGCCAAGGACCGGGTGTGCGCGAAACCATTCTTCAGACGCACGCGGCCGCGGCGTTTCGAGTTCGGCGGCCGGGAATGTTGCGAGGTCGATGGAGCGATCGGACTCGGCGAGCCAGCCCGCCGAACCGGTGGCGCGAACCTCGCCGCTCTCGTCGAGCGCGACGAGTTCGAGCACCGGGCCATTGGCATCGTGCTCGCGAACGGTGGCGCGGACGATGACCTGTTCGCCTTCGTAGAAGGGCTTGAGGAAGCGGGCGTTCATGTGGCCGCGCTCGAGCCAGCCGGGCCCGAAGGCTTCGACGACCGGGCGCGCCATGTAGGCGTACACGGTGACGCCCGGCACCAGGCCTCCTTCGAAGCCGTACTGCCGGGCGACTGTGTCGTCGTGGATCTTGTTGGACGAGTGAACAGCTCCGTTGTGGGCGCGCACGCGGTATTCGGGAAGGGTCTCGCCGGCCTCGAACACCCGCGCGCCCTGGCTCATCGCGTCTGCCCCGGCTGGACTGCTTCGTAGGGGCTCTTGCGGCGAGCGACCTGGCGGAAGCGGTCGAAGTTGGAATCGAAGCGGCGAACGTTAGTCGGCCGGAAGATGCCCTGGTGTTCACAGGCCGAGCCGACGGAGCAGCTCTGGCAACAGTACACGCGTCCGGCCATGATGTAGGGCTTGCTCACGAGCCAGGCGTGGCAACGGCTGCAGCGCTCAGGCGTTTCCTGCTTCATGGTCTCCTGTTGGCGGTGCGCGACCGCTAGGTAACTGTGCCGCTATTGTGACCCGCCGCACGCTCGGGCGGAAGGGTGCATTTGCGGCGGCGATGACGCATGCTGCGCTCATGGTGCGAATCAATCGGGTGTACACGCGAGCCGGTGATACTGGGACAACGGCGCTCGTCGGGGGGCAGCGCGTTCCGAAAGACAGCCTGCGCATCGAAACCTATGGCACGGTCGACGAGCTGAACTCGGTGATCGGGGTGGCGGTCGCGGCCGGGTTGCACGAGTCGATGCGCGACGCGTTTTTCGTTATCCAGCAGGTATTGTTCAACCTCGGGTCGGACCTGGCGATGCTGGAGGAGGACAAGGAGCGGTTCCCGGTGCCGCAGGTCGAACCGAGGCACGTGGAGCAGCTCGAGCAGTGGATCGATGCGTGGAACGAGGAACTGGAGCCGCTGAAAAGCTTCGTCCTCCCCGGGGGCGACCTGGCGGCGGCGCACCTTCACGTTGCGCGAACGGTGTGCCGCCGGGCGGAGCGGCTGGCGGTTGCGCTTTCGCGCGAGGAACGGATCGGTGCGCAGGTCATCCCGTATTTGAACCGGCTGAGCGACCTGCTGTTCGTTGCAGCGCGCTACCAGGCGAAGCTGAGCGGCCGCGGCGACATCCTCTGGGATAGCCGGGGGTACTGAACCTCTGCATCTGTGGTGACTGTGCACCGTTCACTCCAGAGAACGGCTAGACTGTCGCGACCAGCAGAGGAGGGGTGATCCATGGCTGCACTCGATGGGGTGCGGGTGCTCGACCTGACGCAATACGAAGCCGGCACGAGTTGCACGCAGTACCTCGCGTGGTTCGGTGCGGACGTGGTCAAGATCGAGCCGCCGGGCGGCGAACCGGGCCGTCACACCGAAGGCCCGGGCCGGGACTCCCTGTACTTCCTGAGCTTCAACCACAACAAGCGTTCGGTGTGCCTGGACCTTGCGACGCCCGAAGGGAAGGAGATCTTCCTGCGGCTACTGCCGCGGTTCGACGTCGTGGTGGAGAACTTCACGCTCGGGACAATGGAGAAACTCGGGCTCGGGTATGACGTGCTCAAGGAGCACCACCCGGCGGTCATCTACGCGACGATCAAGGGCTTCGGAACCTACGGGCCGTATGCGAACTTCAAGTCGTTCGACTGGGTGGCGCAGGCGGCCGGGGGCGGGTTTAGTGTGACCGGCGAACCCGATGGGCCACCGATGCGGCCGGGCGCCAGCGTGTGTGACACGGGCTCGGGCATGCACGCGGCCATGGGGATCCTTGCGGCCTACATCCAACGGCTACGGACCGGCAAGGGGCAGATGGTCGAGATCGCGCTGCAGGAGACGATGACGAACTTCATGCGGCAACAGCTTTCGCTGCGGCAGCGCCGGCCGGGCCCTGTGCCGCGACGAGGCAACAAGCTCGGCATCCCGCCTTCGGACCTCTACCCGTGCGCCGGGGGAGGGCCGAACGACTGGGCCTTCATCATGGTCGTGACCGACCGGATGTGGGATTCGTTGCTGGCGGCCATCGACCGGCTCGACCTGAACGACGACCCGCGATTCAGCACGCTGCGCGCCCGCATCCAGCACGGGGAGGAGCTCTACGAGGAAATCGCGGCGTGGACGCGGCAGCGGTCGAAGTTCGAGGTGATGGAGACGCTCGGCGCCGCGGGAGTGCCCTGCAGCGCGGTATACGACAGCGACGACATCTTCGCCGACAAGCACCTGCGTGCCCGCGGCCAGGTTCGAACCATCTCGCACCCGGTGTACGGGGACGTGGAGATGCTCGCTCCTCCGATCCACCTGAGCGACTCGGACGTGGAGATGGTGCGAGCACCGCTGCTCGGCGAACACACGTCCGATGTGCTGACAGCCGAACTGGGGCTCGACGAGCCGGCGCTGGCCAGGCTCGAAGCGGACGGGGTGGTGGCCCGGTACCGCGGCTAATCGCGGCGTCGGAGCGGGCGGGCGAAGCTGATTTCGTGGCCGTCGGGATCGAGCACGTGGAAGTACCGTTCGCCCCATTCGGCATCGCGAGGCGGCGCCTCGGCGGTGTAGCCGGCGGCCCGGATGCGTTCGTACGTGGCGTCGACGTCGTCGACGTAGAAGATGGCGCGGCCCCACCAGCCCCAGTTGGGGCTTGAGGTGTCCAGCACGAGATTCAGGTACGAGCGGCCCGCTTCGAAGGATGTGAACGAGGCGTCGGGGCCGCCGTAGCGCAGCAGGAAGCCCGCGGCGAGATAGAACCGGACGGACCGCGCCATGTCTCGTGTGGCGAGCGTGACGGCGCTGAGCGACTCGATAGCCACGCGGAGAGTATGAACGACGGCGCCGCTCGCGTGGTGCGAGCGGCGCCGGGTCGTCGGTGAACCGGAAGAGGACGGCTACTCCCGCGGGAGGCCGAGACCGCGCGTTGCGATGACCGTGCGCTGAATCTCGCTGGTGCCGCCTTCGATGGTGTTGGCCACGGCGCGGAGGTAGCCGTAGTGGTGCTTGAGCACCGGCGAACCGGCTTTCGCGGCCTGGCCTTCCATGCCGAACACCTGCAGCGCGGTCTGGGCGACGCGCTGGTTCAGCTCGGCGCCGAACAGCTTGGCCATCTGCGCCTCGCGGTTCGGGACGATGCCGCCCGTCTGCATCGAGGCGATGTTGTAGGCCATGTTCCGGAGCACCTGGACCGAGATGGCATGGTCGGCGATCCGGTGGCGGATGTGCAGCGGGGCCTTCGTCGGCTGGTTCTTCAGGTAGTTGACGATGTCATCGACGACGCGGCGAGCGCTCGAAGTGGCGCCGATGGAGGAGCGCTCGAAGTCGAGCGCGACGGCGACGTTGTACCAGCCACGGTTCTCCTCGCCGACGAGTGCGGATGCCGGGACGCGAACGTCTTCGAAGAAGACCTCGTTGAACTCGTGGCTGCCCGCCATGTTCACGAGCGGCCGGATGGTGATGCCCGGCGTCTTCATGTCGATGGCGAAAGTCGAGATGCCCTTATGCTTTGGGGCGTTGGGGTCGGTGCGGGCAGCGAGCCAGCCCCAGTCGGCGTAGTGGCCGAAGCTCGTCCAGATCTTCTGGCCGTTAATAACCCATTCATCGCCGTCGCGAACCGCGCGGGTCTGCATTGCGGCAAGGTCGGAGCCAGCACCCGGTTCGGAGTAGAGCGTGCACCAGATGTCGGTGCCGTCGGCGATGCGGGAGAGGTAGCGGGCCTTCTGCTCTTCGGTGCCGTAGAGCATGACGACCGGGCCGACCCAGGCCACGCCCATGTTCACGGTGCCGGGCACGCGGTGGTAGGCCATGAGCTCATTGAAAATGAGCTGCTCCGTGGGGGTTGCGCCCATGCCGCCGTATTCCTTCGGCCAGGGGAGGGCGAGCCAGCGCCGCTCGGCGAGCTTCTTCATGACCTGGCGCTCGACAGCGAGCCGGTCTTCAAGGGTTTCGTGCTCTTCGTCCCAGCCGGGAGGAAGTTCGTTCGCGATGAAGTCGGCTACTTCCTTTTGGAACGCGAGCTGCTCAGGGGTTAGGCGAAAGTCCATGGTTCACTCCTTGTGCCGACGATTGTATCGCGGGCCCCCGTCATGGACTTCACCGGAGCGAGTACAGGTCATGATGGCACCCATCATTCTTACGTCACGTGACAGGGGGGCCGGGCAGTCCGCATGGCGGCGCAATATAATTCCGGGGTGCCTCCTTCGAACCAGAAACCCCGACTCGTCATCCTCGACTCGCACGGCATCCTGTTTCGGGCCTTCTTCGCGCTGGCGAACATGCCCAACCCGTTGATGAGCTCGAAGGGCGAGCTCACATTCGCGACGCACGGGTACGCGGAGACGCTCATCCGGGTGCTGGATCAGCTGAAGCCGACGCACATCTGCGCGGCGTGGGACGCTGGTGGCAAGACCTTCCGCCACGAAGCGGCCGAAGAGTACAAGGCGACGCGGCGGGAGACCCCGCCGGACCTCATCCCGCAGATGGCGCGCGTCCGACAGCTCCTCGAGGCGTTCAACATCCCGATCTACGAAGTCCCGGGATACGAAGCGGACGACGTCGCCGGCACGATTGCGAAGAAGGCAGCCGCGCAGGGTATCGAGACGTACATCGCGACGCTCGACACCGACCTGGTGCAGCTCATCGGCCCGAACATCAACCTGTTCATGTTCCGGCCGTATCAGCGCGACACGGTCGAGTACAACGAGCAGCGCGCCGCCGAACGCTACGGCTTCAGCCCGAAATACATGATCGACTTCAAGGCGCTGAAGGGCGATTCGAGCGACAACATCGAAGGCATCAAGGGCATCGGCGAAAAGACCGCCACCGAACTGATCCGCCAGTTCGGGACCGTGGAGTCGATCTACGAGCACATCGACGAAATCAAGCAGCCGGCGCTGAAGAAGAAGCTCATCGCGGGCGAGGAAATCGCGCGGCGCAACAAAGAGCTGGTCACCATCCACACGGACCTGCCGATCGACTTCGATCTCGAGCAGTGCCGGGTGCAGGACTACGACTACGAGCGTGTCGCAGCGTTGTTCCGCGAACTTGAATTCCGGGTGCTGGCGCAGCGGCTGAACGAAGTGCTCGGCACGCAGCCGACGGCGGCGCGGCTGGCGGCGAGCAACGTGCCGATTGAGTACACGACGGTCACCGACTCCGCCGGGCTGGCGGCGCTCGTGGAGGAGCTCAAGGCCGCGAAGTCCATCGGTGTGGCGGGCTTCACAACCACCGGGGACACCCGGCACCCACTGCTGCTCGGTCTTTCGTTCGCGACGAAACCGGGCCGGGCGTGGTACGTGCCGGTGGGGCACACGCCCCGGATGGACGAGCCGTGCGAACAACTCGCGAAGCAGCAGGTCATCGAGGCGCTGGGGCCGGTGTTCGAGGACGCCTCGATCGCAAAGACGGCGTATAGCCTCAAGGCGATGATGCACCTGCTGGCGGCGCAGGGAGTGGAGTTCGCGGGCGCGGAGTTCGACGTCTCGATCGCCGCGTGGCTCCTCGGGGAAACGTCGTCGAACCTGAACAACCTCGTGAACGAGCGGCTGGGCATCGAGCTGATTTCGCCGCAGAGCCTGACCGGGACGGGACGCAACGCGAAGCCGCTCTCGCAGTGCAGCGTCGCGCAGGTCGCAGAGTACGCATGCCAGCAGGCGGAGATGCTCCTGCGCATTCGGCCGCAGCTCGGAGAGCAGATCAAGGAGCGGGGCCAGTGGGGGCTGTTCGCCGACATGGAGATGCCGCTCGTGCCAGTCCTCTTCCGGATGGAGCGCACGGGCATCGCGGTGGACATCAGCGTGCTGCGCCAGCTCTCGCAGGAGATGTCAGGCGACATCGCGCGGCTGGAGCGCGAGATCTACGACATGGTCGGGCACGAGTTCAACATCGGGAGCCCGCAGCAACTCAGCGATGTGCTGTTCAAAGAGCTCGGGCTGCCCAAAACCCGGAAGACGACGCAGGGGTATTCGACCGACCAGCGGGCTCTCGAGTCGCTCCGGCCGGTGAGCCCGATCATCGACCTCATCTTCGAGTACCGCGCACTGACGAAGCTGAAGTCGACGTACCTCGATGCGCTCCCGGGAGAGGTGGCCGAGGACGGACGGATCCACACGGACTTCCAGCAGAACGTGGCGGCAACGGGCCGCCTGAGTAGCACGAACCCGAACCTGCAAAACATCCCGGTTCGCACGGATACGGGCCGGAACATCCGGCGCGCGTTCATCGCGGCGGGGTTCGACGACCCGTGGTTCGTGGCGGTGGACTATTCCCAGATCGAACTCCGGGTACTCGCGCATGTGACGGGCGACAAAGGGCTCATCGATGCGTTCCTCGCCGACCAGGACATCCACCGGGCCACCGCCGCGAAGGTGTACAACGTGCCGCCCGAGCAGGTCACGCGGCAGATGCGCGATACCGCCAAGATGGTGAACTTCGGCATCGCCTATGGCATGGGCGAGTTCGGGCTTGCGTCGCGCACCGGGATGTCACGCGAGGAGGCGGACGCCTTCATCCGCGCCTATTTCGAGAACTTCCCGGGCATCGCGGAGTGGCAAAAGGCCACGCTGGCCTCGACGCGGGAGAAGGGCTACGCGGAGACGGTCTTCGGGCGGCGGCGCTATTTGCCGGCGATCCACAGCTCGAACTACCAGGTACGGAGCGCGGCGGAGCGCGAAGCCATCAACATGCCCATCCAGGGAACCGCGGCGGACATCATCAAGGTCGCGATGATCCGTGTGGACGCGGAGATGCGCGAGCGCGGGCTCCGCAGCCGGATGATCCTGCAGGTTCACGACGAACTCATCTTCGAGTGCCCGGGGGACGAGGTGGACGCGGTGATTGAGCTGGCCACGCGCATCATGCCGGCGAGCCTCGAGATGCGCGTGCCGCTGAAGGTCGACGTGAAGCGCGGCCGGAACTGGGGGGAGATGGAGTAAGCGTCAGCGAGCGCCGCCACCGATAGCAGGCACGATGGTTACATCCGCGTCCGGCCGCAGCGGCTCATGGAGCGGGAAGCTAGCGGCTTCGCCATCGATCGCGACGGCGAGTTCTGGCCGGAGGTGGCCGTCTTCGACGACCCGGTCGTAGAAGCCCGGGCAGCGCTGGTCGAGCGCCTGGAAGAGCTCACGCAGGTTCGATGCCGGGATTTCGAGCACGGTGGAACCGCCGCAAAGGTCACGCAGCAGCGCGGGGATGACAACTCGGGCCATACTCGCAATCAACCTCAACCGGGGCCCGCGAATGCGGGCCCCGGAACTGTGTCACGGTGGGAGCGGCTACTGGAGGCC
>NICF_comb_assmDRAFT_10000213_pt1 | contig 47658 bp, 41 predicted proteins | sample NewIslPassag4_SG_FD_11279 | JGI IMG/M metagenome (IMG submission 11279)
GGGTGAAAGCCGGTTGGTTGTTCGCCGGCTTTCACCCGCCAGAGGCGCGCGACCCTACCATCTCGGGAACCTGCTCGCGACAGTCGCGCGCGAGGACCTACACCGTAACTATCGGAAAGCGACACGAATTACCCCGACCGGCGAGGGTGACAGGCAGGTGACAGTTCGGGGAACGACGAGGCTTGCCGCGAACCCGCGGGGGCCAGTGCTAGCGGGACGACACGTGCACGTGGGAAGGCACGCTGTATTCGGCATCGGGCCGGAGGCAGCACTCGATGGCCGCGTGGAGTTCGCGGGTCTCAGGCTGAAGCGTCACGTGCCGGATACCGAAACGGTCGCGGAAGAGCGCCGTGAGGTCGGTGAGGACGTGCTCGGTGCAGCTGACGTCGTTCAGTTCGACGTGCGCGCTAAGCGCCGGGAAGCGCGGCCCGATCGACCAGACGTGGACGTCGTGGAGCGCCATCACGCCTTCGACGCGAGAGCCTTCGCGCACGACTTCGTCGAGGTCGATACCGGCTGGCGTGGATTCGAGCAGGATGTCGGCAGCCTGGCGGAAGAGCACAAAGCCGCGTGGAAGGATGAACCCGGCGATGGCCAACGCGACCAGCACGTCGAGCCCGGACCAGGCGCCGAAGTGAATTGCCACAGCGCTGACGATGACACCCACTGAGCTGAGCGCGTCGGCAGCCGCTTCCAGGCGGGCGCTGCGCACGTTCAGGTTGTCGTGCGAGTGCGCATGCAGGATGCGCACGACAAGCAGGTTCACAAGCAGGCCGGCGAACCCGACCAGGATCACCGGGCCGGTATCGATGTCGTGGGGATCGCCCAGGCGAGAGAAAGATTCGAACAGGATGTAGCCGGCGATTACGAGGAGGAGTGCCACGTGCACCGGCACGGCCAGCACCTCGAAGCGGGCGTAGCCGTAGGTGCGCCGGGCATCGGCGGGGCGGCGGGCAAGCGTTGCGGCCGCGAGTGCCAGCAGAAGCCCGGCCGAATCGACGAGCGTGTGGCCGGCATCGGAAACGAGGGCAAGCGAGCCGGAAAGGACGCCGGTTATCGCCTCGATGAGCACGAAGAGCAGCGACAGCGCCAACCCCAGGGCCAGCGCGCGCAGCGGTGATTCGTGCTCGTGGCGCTCCATACTTCGATGCTAACAAAGTTCCCCAAACTTCCTGAGCCCGGGTCTCACCTGAATCAGCGGCGAAGGACCCACGAGTTCGCTACAGTGGCATCAGAGCCCCGGCCAGGTGCTGGCGCGGGGCGGTTCGGCATGCCATGGCGAGCGAACTCGTAGGCATCACCGATGTGCTGGCGCCGGTACTCGAAGGAGTACTGCGCCCCGGCGTGCGTCTTGGTGTGCCCGACCAGGCCAAAGCCGCCGTGGCTGCAGCGCTCGCGGCACGGCATCCCGCCCCGACCCTCCTGCTGACGGCGACGCCGGCGCGCTCTCAGACGCTGGCCGACGAACTCGCGCTTTACCTGGAACATGTGCCCCTGGCGCGCCTGCCCGAACGGGAGGGGCTCCCATACGAGTGGATTCGCGACGACCCTGTGGTGGGCGTCGAACGCGCTCGAGCACTGAGCCTGTTGCGAAGCGGCGACCGGGCGCTCGTCGTGGCATCGTGGGCGTCGCTGTCCGAGCGATGTGCCGGCCCGGAGGTGGAGGCGGCCGGCATCGACCTGCGCGTGGGCGCCACGAGCTCGCCCGACGAGCTGGTGCGAGCGCTCGAAGCGACGGGGTACGAGGTTTCGCATATCGCCGACCGGCCGGGGACGGTGGCGCGGCGGGGCGGCATCGTGGACGTCTTCCCGGCCGGGGACGAGTCGGCGTACCGCATCGAGTTCTTCGGGAACGAGGTCGACAGCATCCGGGAGATCGATGTCTCGACGCAGCGCAGCGTTCGGCGGCTGGAAGACGTGCACCTCGCCCCGGCAGCCACGGGGACGCGCCAGGCACGAAGCGCGGCAGCGCGCCTCCGGGAACGGTTGACTGCCGACGGGGAGCAGGCCGAGGCCATCCTGCAGGAGCTCGAACTGCTGGCCGGCGGCCAGCGCACCGACTACGAGGCGTTCTTCGAGCCGCTGCTCTACGAAACGACGGCGTTCGACCACCTGAACCCGAACGCGGCGGTGCTGCTCGACGACGCAGACGAAGGCCGCGAAGCGCTCGCTGCGTTGCTCGACCACCAGCAGCGGACCCGGGCGGAACTCGAGCGACGCGGCGACATCCCTGTTGGTCTGCCGCCCCTCAACATCACGGCGGAGGAAGTCACGGGCGCGCTGGACCGTGCGTCCATGGTGGTTCACCTGCAGCGGTTCGGGACCGAGGAATTCGGCGCACGGCGGTTGCCGTTGAAGTCCACGCCAAGCTTCGCAGGGAAGCTGAAGCCGCTCGTGCAACAGGTCGACCGCTGGGCGCGGGATGGGAAGACGGTGGTTATCGCGTCGCAGCAGGCGCTTCGGCTTTCGGACCTGATGGACGAGGAGGGCGTGTCCGTCAACCTGCACCGGAAGCTGGGTGCGGCGCCGGAGCAGGGGAGCATCACGCTTGTGCCGCTTGCCGCTGGCGGGGGTTGGACACTCGATGACCAGCTCATCCTCATCACCGACGCGGAGATCTTCGGGTTCCGGAAGCGGCGGCGGCCGACGCGAACACGGCCGGGCGTGCGACCCGACCTCGTTTCGACGCTCGAGGTCGGCGATTACCTGGTCCACGCGGACCACGGCATCGCGCGGTACGGCGGCCTGGTTCGCCGCAGCGTGGACGGCGTCGAAAAGGAGTACCTGGAACTCCAGTACGCGGAAGGCGACCGCCTGTACGTCCCGGCCGACCAGCTCGATGCGGTCACGCGGTACGTCGGGCCTGCCGACCACCCGCCGACGCTCACTCGCCTCGGTTCGGGCGAATGGGTTCGCACGAAACGGCGGGGGGAAGGCCGCGGTCGTCGAGATGGCCCAGGAGCTCCTGGAGCTGTATGCGCGCCGCGAAATCGCGCAGGGCCATGCCTTCTCGCCCGACGGCCCGTGGCAGATGGAGATGGAAGCGGCCTTCCCGTTCGTCGAAACGCAGGACCAGCTCGAAGCGATCGCACAGGTGAAGGCCGACATGGAAAGCCCGCGCCCAATGGACCGGCTCATCTGCGGCGACGTGGGCTACGGGAAAACGGAAGTAGCAATCCGGGCGGCGTTCAAGGCCGTCGCCGACGGCAAGCAGGTCGCCGTGCTGGTGCCGACGACGGTCCTCGCGGAGCAGCACGGGCACACGTTCCGCGAACGCACGGCCGGCTTCCCGGTCCGGGTCGAGGTGCTCTCACGGTTCCGAACCGAGCAGCAGCAGAGGGAAATCATCAAGGGCATCGCGAACGGCGAAGTCGACATTGTCGTGGGCACCCACCGGCTGCTGCAGAAGGACGTGGAGTTCAAGGACCTCGGGCTAGTGATCATCGACGAGGAGCAGCGGTTCGGCGTGAGCCACAAGGAGCGGTTGCGCCAGCTCCGCCAGGAAGTCGACACGCTGGTGATGTCGGCGACGCCGATCCCGCGAACGCTGCAGATGTCGCTCGTCGGGATTCGCGACATGAGCACCATCATGACGCCACCCGAGGAGCGGCTTCCCGTCCGGACGTACGTGATGCCGTGGGATGACGAGATCATCCGCGAGGCGATCGACCGCGAGCTCCAGCGCGGGGGGCAGGTCTACTTCGTCCACAACCGCATCCAGGGGATTGAGCGGATCGTGGCGAAGCTCCGGGATATCGTGCCGGAGGCCCGGATCGTGGTGGGCCACGGCCAGATGCCGGAAGAGCAACTGGAACGCGTGATGATGGAGTTCAGCGCCGGGGAGCACGACATCCTCGTCTGCACCACCATCATCGAGAGCGGGCTCGATATCCCGAACGTGAACACGATCATCATCAACAATGCCGACCGGTTCGGGCTGGGGCAGCTCTATCAGCTCCGCGGGCGCGTTGGACGCGGTGCGAACCGCGGCTACGCGTACCTGCTTTATGACAAGGACCGGAGCATCAACGAGCAGGCACAGAAGCGCCTCGAAGCGATCTTCGAGGCGAGCGAACTGGGCGCCGGCTTCCAGATCGCGCTCCGGGACCTGGAGATCCGGGGCGCCGGCAACGTGCTGGGCACCGAGCAGAGCGGGCACATCGCGGCAGTTGGCTTCGAGATGTATTCGAAGCTGGTCGCGGAGGCGGTCGATGCGCTGAAGCGGCTGTCGAAGGACGGGGCGTCGCTCCCGCCGCCGCTGCCACCGCCACCGGTCATCGACCTGCCGCTTTCGGCGCATGTGCCGCCGAACTATGTGGAGGACATTCACGATCGGCTGGCGCTCTACCAGCGGATCGCCGCATTGCAGACCCCGGAGCAGGTCGCCGACATGCAGGCCGAGCTTCGGGACCGGTTCGGCGAAGTGCCGCCCGCGGTGGAGAACCTGCTGTACGTGTCGCTGCTCAAGTCGGTCGCCCGGCGGGCGAACGTGGAGAGCATCAAGACCGACGAGGCGATGTTCCACATCCGGGTGCGCAAAGGCGTACCGCCGGAGATGAAGCGCCGAGTCGACGCACTGGGCATGAAGGGTGTGCTGGTTGGCCCGAACCAGGTGCGCCTCGACCGCGTGACGTACGCGAAGAACTGGATGCCGGCGTTGGTGAAGGTGCTGCGAACGATGGCGGACAGCGTCGAGCGGTCGAAGGCAGCTGCGCCCGCTGCCGGGTAGCCCGCGTCAGGGGAGGCGGGTCGCGCGGTAGAGCCGAACGGCGTCGGGCAGGCCCTTCATCACCACCGGGCCGAGCTCGAACAGGTCAATGCCGGGCGGGAGCTGAGAGCACGCGGACACGAGCGCTTCGGAGACGAGCACTTCGCCGGGGCCGGCCACATCCACAATGCGCGAGGCCACGTTGACATCGTGGCCGACGATGTCATCGCGGCGGCGGACGGGCTGGCCCCAGTGCGCACCAACGCGAACCCAGAGCGGCATGCCGGTGTCGTTGGCAGCGGCTTCGAACTGTTCCTGCATCGCGAGCGTGGTTTCGATGGCAGCGGCGGGGTCGGCGAACCAGAGGAGCAGCCCATCGCCGAGTTCCTTCACGATGCGTGCGCCTTCGGGGAGGAGCCCGGTGACGATGCGCTCCTGGGTCGAAAGGAGCTCGAATGCCTCGGCATCACCACGGACCGCCGTATACTCCGTGAACCCCACGATGTCGGTGAAGACGACGGCACCGGAGACCACTTCCAGGGAGGGCGGCGCCGCCTGCATCAGATAGCCACCAACTCGACTTTTCCGCTCACGGTCGACACTGCCACGCGGCAGTCGTCGCCGGGCGTGAAGATGTTCGCGGGGCGGCTGGCAACCGTGCGCAGCCGCAAATCCGGGCGCGTCCCCTTCGGGAGGCGAACCCGCACGGATCCAGAAATGGTGTAGACCTCCACGTCTTTACGGCCGCTGGCACCGAGATCGACGCGGCCGCTCACGCTCTTGATGCGTGCCTCGCCTTCCACTCTTCCGAGTTCGATGGTGCCGGAAATCGAGGCGATATCCACGCTGCCGGCGGCAAGAATCGAGACCCGGCCACTCTTGGTAGCGAGCCGGCAGTCGCCACACTCTTCCACCTCGATTCTCCCCGACATGGTTCGAACATCCGCGCGATGGACGCGCTGAAGCTTCACCCGGCCGGTGGCGGTGTTAACGCGAACGTCGCCAGCACTCCCCTGGATTTCGATACCGCCGGAGATGGTGCCAATGTTCAGGTTAGTCCCGATAGGACAGCGGATTTCGACGGAAGAGATCAGCGCACGGACGGCAATTTCGTCGCCCGCGACGCGGGCGTCGTCCGCGTGCCGGAGGCCCTTCTCAAATACGACATCGTCCCGGGCTTCACAGCGTATCCGCACGCTCCCGGCGCGAGCGTTGACCCGGATAAGCGGACGGGCGGGAAGCGTGACGGCTTGGCTCACAGCGGCTCCCGGGAGGGGTCTCGCGGCTCGATGATACCAACGCCCTTTCGGGCCAGTGTGGCGCACCTCACAGAAGGGGCGAACGGGGGCCAGCGTTCGATAGTGCCCGGGCAAAGAGTCGCTGGCGAGCGCGCAAGTCCGGGATTGCAGGTGCGGCTGAGACTCACCCGCGATACCCTCGGCATTACAGAATCACACACAACCGCCGGCCGGGCCGGTGGGAGGGAGATGATGGTCAGAGAGGTCGATGCCGCCGCGATCACCGAAACCGTAGCGCGTTTGGCGATCGAGGCGACGCATTTCCTGCCCGAGGACGTCGAGAACGCCATTCGCAACGCGCGCCAGACGGAGAAGTCGCCGCTGGCAGTCCAGATCATCGACGAGATTCTCGAGAACGCCGAAGTGGCGCGGACGCGTATGCTGCCGCTGTGCCAGGACACGGGCACGGCGGTGGTTCACGTCGAACTGGGGCAGGACGTCCACATCACCGGCGGCTACCTGATCGACGCGATCAACGAAGGCATTCGCCGCGGGTATTCCGAGGGCTACCTGCGGAAGTCGATCGCGGCGCGACCGTTCAGCGCGCGCATCAACACCCAGGACAACACCCCGGGCGTCATCCACACGGAGATCGTGCCTGGCGACAGGGTTCGCATCCTGTTCATGCCCAAGGGCGGCGGTTGCGAAAACATGTCGCGCTACCAGAACTTCCTGCCGGGCATGGGCAAGCAGGCGGTCATCGACTTTGTCTGCGAGACGGTGGACATGTCGGGCGGGAACCCCTGCCCGCCCCTGGTCATCGGCGTGGGCATCGGCGGGACGGCCGAGAAGGCCATGACGATGGCGAAGCACTCGCTGTTCCGCAAGATTGGTTCGCGGCACGAAGACCCCGAAGTGGCCGAGCTCGAGGACGAGCTGCTCGAGGCGGTGAACGCGCTCGGCGTTGGCCCGCAGGCGGTTGGCGGGACCACGACGGCGCTCGACGTGTTCGTGGAAACCTACCCGACGCACATCACCGCGCTCCCGGTGGCCGTGAACATCCAGTGCCATAGCGCACGGACCAAGGAAGCCGTCATCTAGCGCGCCGTGACCACGCCCGACCTGGAGCTGCGCGTTCTGCCGCCGGGTGAGGCGGACCTCCGCGCGACCGCGGAGGTGCTGAACGCTGCCTTTGCCCAGCATCAGCTCCTCACGATCGAGCGGACCTCGCCGGACCGCATTGCCGACGAACTGGGGACGAACGCACGGCTCATCCAGGGGTTTGTGCAGGGCGAACTCGTGGGAACGGCGATGGTCGCTCCGGCCGACATGGCGGACATCGACGCGGAACTCCTCCCGGGCATCGACCGGACCCAGTCCCTTTACTTCGGGATGGCGGCGGTGCGCCCGGACTGGATGCGCCAGGGCATCGGGCGGCGGCTCCTGGAGCGGGCGGAAGCCATTGCGCGCGAGGACGGGTTCGGGCGTGTCGTCCTGAAGACGGTTGAAGAGCTCGGCAACGTCGCCTACTTCCGCCAGCACGGCTTCGGTTCGGCAGCGGTGCGCGTACTGCCCGCGGGCTATGCGGGGCTGGCGGCGCCCGCACACGAACACGGGATGGTGAAGCCGATCCGGCCGTATTCGATCCGCTGCGCACGGCCCGAGGAAGCGAGCGCTCTCGCGGCGCTGATCAACCGCGCGTACGAGGTGGAACTCTTCTTCAAGAACGACGGGCGCACCGACGAAGCCGAAGTCGCCGAGATCATCGGCCGGGGCGAGATGCTCGTCGCCGAGAACGAGCGCGGCGAAGTTGCCGGGTGCGTGCAACTCGAACTCCGCGAGGGGAACGCCTACTTCGGGATGCTCTCGGTCGATCCCCGCGTGCAGGGGACCGGGCTCGGACGACTGCTGATCGAAACCGCAGAGGCGCGCGCCAGGGCGTACGGCTACGCCGTCATGGAATTGTGTTATGTGAATCTCCGGCAGGAACTGCCGGGCCTGTATCGAAAGATGGGGTACCAGGAAGGCGGGACTTCCCCGTTCCCCCACCCGTGGAAGCTGACGCAGCCAGCCCACATGGTGTGGATGTCGAAGCGGCTGCGAGACGAGGAGAATCAGAATGGCTGACAGCATTGCGCTCACCACTCCGCTGACCGACGAGATGATCGACAAGCTGACGATCGGGACTCATGTGACGTTCAGCGGGGTCATCTACACGGCGCGCGACGCGGCCCANAAGCGCCTCATCGAGCTGATGCGCAACGGGCAGGAACTGCCACTGGACCTTCGCGGGCAGGTCATCTACTACGTGGGGCCGACGCCGCCGCGCCCGGGCCAGATCATCGGTTCGGCGGGCCCGACGACGGCCATGCGCCTTGACCCCTACACCGAGGCAATGCTGGAGGCCGGGGTCAAGGGCATCATCGGCAAGGGTGGCCGGGGGCCGGCGGTTCGCCAGGCGATCGCGAAGCACCACGCGGTGTATTGCATCGCCGTCGGTGGCACGGGCGCACTGCTGAACCGCCACATCAAGAAGGCCGAGGTCGTGGCGTTCGAGGACCTGGGCACGGAGGCGATCCGGCGGCTCGAAGTGGAGAACTTCCCCGCCATCGTGGTGAACGACTGCCAGGGCCGCGACCTCCTGGAAGAGGGCAAGAAGCAGTACCGGACGAGCAGCCGGCCGATCCCGGCGGTGCAGTCGCTGGGCGGCTAGTCAGCGAACGAGTCGCGCGTCCTCACCGGGGCTGCCGCGTTCGCGGGGCCGGGAGGACGCGCTGCCCTTCGACGATGGGCTGGCATCTCGGGCACCACACCGTGTGCCGGATATCGACGCCCTGCGGAGCGCTGCGGAGCCGGGTATAGCAGCGCCGGCATGGCTGCCCCGCACGGGAGTACACGTACATCGAGGGGCGGCGCTGCGGTTTGCCGTCGGGACCGGGCATACCAACGGACGCTCGAAGCAGTTCGCGGGCCTTCGAAATGAGGGCCCGCAATTCGTTGTCGCTGAGTTCGGCGACGGTGCGCCAGGGGTTGATGCCGCAGCGGAAGAGCGTCTCGTGCTTCCAAATGTTGCCGACGCCGGCCATGACGCGCTGGTCCATGATCGCGTCACCGATAGTGAGGGCAGCGCGTGCCGGGTCGCGAAAGCGGCGGAGGGCTTCCTCCTCGTCGAACGCATCGTCGAGCAGGTTTGGGCCAAGCCCTGCGATGGGCTGGTAGTGGTCGAGCGCCCGCTCTTCGATGAGTTCGATCACCGGCGCGCTGAAGTTGACGACGACCGCCCCGGGCACTTCGAGCACGAGGCGCGCCTCCCGTTCCGGGCGGGCCCAGGGTTCGCCGGGCCTGTAGACATGCCAGGTGCCGTACATCCGCAGGTGGCCGCGAAGGGCGAGGCCATTATCGAAGCTGATCAGCAGGTTCTTCCCGACCGAGCGAACCGACGTGCAGGTGGCGCCGACGATGCGCTCGACCTTCGGGACGGGCCCGGGGCCGTGGCTACGGGCGGCCTGGATGACCTGTCCTTCGAGCACGGGGCGAAGGCGCCGCGCGAAGCGGTAGAGGCTATCCCCTTCCGGCAACGGCGGGCTCCTTCCGTGGCGGGCGGTAGGCGAGGCCGCGGTACGTGGGCGCGAACCCGGCCTCGATGAACGGAGCGGCGCGCGGCGACTGGTCCGCCGGTTCGCCGTCGATGCGTTCGATGGCTAGCGGGCGACCGCCGTTCTGCGTTGCGAGTTGCACGAAGCGTTCGATGGCAGGCTGCGCGAACTCCGGGTCGTCGAACGCAGGGAGAGTCACAATGCTGCGGCCGCCGCGGTCGATGTAGAGCACCGGGACGCCATCGACGAGCAGCACGCGGGCACCCGCGGCGCGTTGAAGAGGCCGTTTGTCCCCTTCTCGCCGGGGCCAGGGAATGGCAGCGCCGTATGGGTTCGCGGGGTCGGTGGCGGCAAGGAGCAGGACCTGCGGCTCCTCCGGGCGGTCGCGTTCGGCGCGAAGCCGGTCAACGGCGCCGGGCAGAGCGAACTGGGCCGCGCCCAGGCCCTCGACGAAGTAGCCGCGCCGCACCCGGCCTGATTCCTCCATCGCCTTGAGGACCGGGTAGACCGCGCTGAACCCTCCCGGGATGCCTTCCGCAGCGACGGCTTCGCGGGTGACCACGCCGTACCGTTCGAGCAACGCCGTCGCGAGGGCGTGGGCGCGGGCGGTGGGGCTGGTGTCGTACTGGCGAACCAGCGACCAGCGGCCCGCGGCCTCGGGAGGCACCAGCGAACGGCCTGGCCGCGGCGACGACGAGGCGCGACGGGGCCACGCGAGCGCCCGGAGCGGCGCGAAGGTGTCGTTCGTCACGCGGCCCGCCCAGACCATGTCCCAGAGCGCGTCGAGGGTCTCGCGCGGGTGCGTGGTCTTCGAGGCCGCGACGAGGTCGGCGAAGAAGGAGGCGCCGTTCTTCTCCAGGTACTCGAGGATGGCGGCGCCGAGGTCGCCGGGCTCGTCCGTTGAGGGCTGCGGCGTGAGCTCGGAAAGCTTTTCGCGCCGGAAGAGTGCGACGCGCCCATCGTCGCGCCCGAGTTGGCCGCGGCCAATCCACGCGACCTCGCCCGCCGCGCCGAGCTCGTCGAGCAGGCGCGGCTGGTAGTCGGCAACGCGCGCGGGGAGGATGTCGCGTTCGAGCACCGATGCAGGCAGCGGCAACGCTTCGAGCTGGATAAGGACCTCGCGGAGGCGATCGATTCCGCCGTGAGGGCTGCCGATGCCCTGCCACTTCGCGAGGAAGCGAGCGAACGCGTCCTGCGAAACGGGCTCGACCTCCTTGCGGAGGCGGGCCAGCGAACGCCGCCGGAGCTGGCGGAGGACGTCCGCATCGCACCATTCGCGCTCGTGGCCGCCGGGGCGGAAGTCCCCGTGGACGACAGTGCCCTGCCGTTCGAGCTCCACGAGGGCTTCGCGCACGAGCGACTCGGGGATCGACCAGCGAGCGGCGATGTCGCGAGCGAGGAATGGCGTGTGAGTCCGGGCGTAGCGGGCAGTCAGCCCTTCGAGCGGGCGTTCGGAGCTCTGCAGGAAGACCTCGGGCACGCCGAGCGGCGGGGAGACGCCAAGCGCGTCGCGATAGCGGCCGGCGTCCTCGATAGGGATCCAGCGCTCCTCGCCGCCGATGCGAACGACGCAGGCGCGGCGCTCCTGTTCGAGCTGGCGGAGCCAGCGTTCAGCCTCGGCGGGTTCGGTTATGCGGGCTTCGACTTCGTACGTTGAAAGGTCTCCGAGGCGGCGCAGGAGGTCGTGGAGCTGGTCGGGGTTGCGCGCCTTGCGGTTCGGGACGAGCGCCTGGAGTTCGAGTTCGAGTTGCTCGATGGCTTCGGGATCCAGCAGCTCGCGGAGTTCGTCGTCGCCGAGAAGGTCGCGGAGAAGGTTACGGTCGAGCGTAAGCGCCTGGGCCCGCCGTTCGGCCAGCGGCGCATCGCCTTCATACATGTAGGCGGCGATGTAGTCGAAGAGCAGGCTGCGAGCGAACGGCGACGCTTCCGGGACCTCCACGCTGCGGACGCGAATCTCACGGCTGCGAACGGCCGCGAGGATCTCCTGCAGGCCCGGCAGGTCGAAGACGTCGCGCAGGCATTCGCGGTAGGTCTCCAGGATGATCGGGAAGGAGCCGTAGCGGCTGGCGACCGCCAGCAGGTTCGCCGATCGGATGCGCTGCTGCCAGAGCGGTGTGCGGGCGCCGGGACGCCGGCGGGGCAGCAGGAGCGCGCGGCCCGCGTTCTCGCGGAAGTGCGCGGCGAAGAGCGGCGTCTCGGCGAGGCGCCGAACGACAAGGTCTTCGACCTCCTCGGGGGCGGGGAAGAAGAGCTCTTCGGACGGGAGTTCGTCGCCGCCGGCGAAGCGGATGGCGATGCCGTCGTCGCTCCAGATGGTCTGGATATCGAACCCGGTGCGCTCGGTGAGGATGGCCTCGATGGCGTGTGCCCAGGGTGCGTGCACCCGGCCGCCGAACGGCGTGAGGATGACCACCCGCCAGTCGCCGAGTTCATCACGGAAACGTTCGACGACGATCGTGCGGTCGGTGGGGAGGGCGCCGGTAGCTTCCTTCTCTTCACGGAGGTAGGCGAGCAGGTTGCGAGCGGCGAACTCGTCGAGGTCGTGCTCCGCCTGGAGCCGGGCGATGACGGACTCTTCGTCGCGGGCGTGTTCGAGTTCGCGGGTGAAGGCCCCGATGGCGCGACCGAAGTCGAGCTCCCGGCCGACACCGTCGCCCTTCCAGAAGGGCATCTTCCCGGGCTCGCCGGGTGCGGGGGAGACGATCACCCGGTCGCGGGTGATCTGTTCGATGCGCCAGCTAGTGGCGCCGAGCAGGAAGGTCTCACCCGGTCGGCTCTCGTAAACCATCTCCTCGTCGAGCTCGCCGACACGGGGGCCACCGTCGCCGAGGAAGACGCCGTAGAGGCCGCGGTCGGGGATGGTGCCGGCGTTGACGACAGCGATGGTCTTCGCGTCGCGGCGGGAGGAGAGGACGTTCCGTTCGCGATCCCAGAGGATGCGCGGGCGCAGGTCGGCGAACTCGTCGGACGGGTACTGCCCGGCGAGCATGCCGAGGACGCCTTCGAGTTGTTCGCGGCTCAGCGTCGAGAAGTTGTATGTGCGGCGAACGAGCGCTTCGAGGTCGTCGACGGTCCAGTCGTCGACCGCGCACATCGCCACGATCTGCTGGGCAAGAACATCGAGCGGGTTGCGCGGGACGGTGGTTCGTTCGATGAGCCCCTCGCGCATCCGCTTCGTGATAACGGCGCACTCGAGCAGGTCGCCGCGGTACTTCGGAAAGATGCGTCCGCGGCTCGGAGCGCCGACCCGGTGCCCGGCGCGGCCGATGCGCTGGAGGCCACGGGCGACGGACTTCGGCGATTCGACCTGCACAACGACGTCGACGGCACCCATGTCGATGCCGAGCTCAAGGGAGCTGGTGGCCACCAGCCCGGGGAGCTGCCCGGCCTTCAGACGCTCTTCGATTTCGACGCGCTGCTCGTGCGAGATGGAGCCGTGGTGGGCGCGAAGGAGTTCCTCGCCCGCCAGCTCGTTTACGCGCAGGGCGATGCGCTCGGCCAGCCGGCGGTTGTTCACGAAGATGAGCGTCGAACGGTGGGAGCGAACGAGTTCGAGGAGCTTCGGGTAGATGGCCGGCCAGACGGAGCTGTGTCCCTCGTTGCCGGTTGCCGCGGTCTGGGGGTCCGGCATCGGGTACGCGGACACGTCCGGCTTTGCGAGGTCTTCGACGGGGACGATGACCTTGAGGTCGAGCTCCTTGCGGGAGCCGGCGTCGGCGATCTCCACGGGCCGGTCGCCGGCGAGGTAGCGTGCGACCTCGTCGAGCGGGCGCTGCGTGGCCGAAAGGCCGATGCGCTGCGGTGGCCGTTCGCAGAGGTGTTCGAGGCGCTCGATCGACAATGCGAGGTGGGCGCCGCGCTTCGTGCCCGCCATCGTGTGGATTTCGTCGATGATGACGGTGTCGACCGTGCGGAGGATCTCGCGGGAGCGCGAGGTCAGCATGAGGTAGAGCGACTCGGGCGTGGTGATGAGGATGTCCGGCGGGTCGCGGCGGATGTCCTCGCGTTCGCGGGCAGGAGTGTCGCCCGTGCGGGTGGCGACGAGGATGTCGGGCGGTTCGAGGCCTTCGCGCGCGGCGGCGATGCGCAGGCCCGCGAGCGGCGCCCGGAGGTTGCGTTCGACGTCGTAGGAGAGCGCCTTGAGCGGCGAAACGTAGACGACGGAGACGCCCGGCCGCTTCGGCTTGCCCCGGCGATCGACCGGAAGCGGGGGCCGCTGCACGAGCCGATCGAGGCACCAGAGGAACGCGGCGAGCGTCTTCCCGGAGCCGGTCGGGGCGAGCAGCAGCGTATGTGAGCCCTTCGCGATGGCCCGCCAGCCAAGTTCCTGCGCGCGAGTGGGGGCTTCGAAGTTATCGAGGAACCACTTGCGGGCGACCGGGCTGAAGTAGTCGAGAGCGCCGGGCATAGGGATCATTGTGCCAGAAGGGGGAATGCTAGAACAGGCGTTCTATTTCCCGGGCGCCCGCGATTGCGGCGCAGCCGGTAGACTGCGAAACCGGAGGTGCGACATGGACATCGGGCTGATGGTTGAAGGACAGAACGGGCTCACGTGGGAGCGCTGGAAGCACATCCTCGAGCTCGCGGAGCGGTTGGGCTTCCCGACCGTGTTCCGGTCGGACCATTACTTCATCGGCCCTCAGCAGGACTCGCTGGAAGCGTACCTGTCGTTCGTGATGGCGGCGCAGGTGACGAGCCGCATCCGGTTCGGCCCGCTGGTGTCACCGGTGACGTTCCGCCACCCGGTTGACGTGAGCCGGATGGCCGCGCAGATCGACCAGCTCAGCGGCGGGCGTTTCGTCATGGGGCTCGGCGCCGGCTGGAACGAACCGGAGCACCGGGCCTACGGGCTGCCGTTCCCACCGGTGAAGGAGCGCTTCGACCGGCTCGAAGAAGCGATCCAGGTGATCACGAAGCTGTGGGAGCCGGGGCCGGCGAACTTCGAAGGGAAGTACTACCGGCTCGAAGGGGCCGAGGCGCTCCCGAAGCCGGCACGCGGCCGCATCCCGGTGCTCATCGGCGGGAGCGGCGAACGGCGAACGCTCCGGCTGGTGGCGAAATACGCGGACGAATGGAACGGGGTGAACCTCTCCCCCGAGGTGTACCGGCAGAAGGTGGCGGTGCTCGAACGGCACTGCGAGGACATCGGGCGCGACCCGAAGACGATTCGCCGTTCGATGATGGCCTTCGGCATCATCGGCCCCACGGAGCGTGACCTCGACGCGGCCTCGGAACGGCTGATGCAGATGTTCGGCGCGCCGGCAGGCATGTCGCCGGCGGAGTTCCGCAAGCGGCAGAAGGAACGGGGGCTCATCGTCGGCAGCACCGACGAGGTGGTGGACACGCTCGGGCAACTGGCCGAGCTCGGCCTGCAGGAAGTGCAGTTCCAGCACTTCAACTTCGATTCCGACGCTGTGCCGGAGTACCTCGCGGCCGAGATTGCGCCGAGGGTGAAGAACTTCTAGCTACTGCTGTTCCTGCTCGGCCTGAGCGGCGGGGAGCTCGCGCTGCTCGTGCTGTTCGTCTTGCTGGCGCGGCTTCGGCAGCGACTGCTTGCTGCGGCGATGGCCGTCGACGATGAAGCCGAGCCGCTGGCGATGGACCTCCTCGGCGGGGGGAATGCCAACCCGGAAGACGGTGCTATAGGGCACGAACACCTGGACGGGATGCTCGTGGTCGGGGTTGGCCGTGTGGAGCGCGACCCACGTATCGGAGAGCCCGGAGATGCCATTCACGTAGTGGGTTGTGCCGTCGATGGTGAGGATCTCGACGATGGGCGTGGTGCAGTCGGTCTGCTTGCAGAAGTTCTCGATCGCCTCAGGAAGGATGTTCTGGAAGAAGTTGCGGTCGAACGGGATGTTGTTCTGCTGAGGCGGCTGCTGCTGATGCGGCGGAGGCGCCGCGGTCACGCCTGGAGGCAGGTAGATAACACGGGCGGGCATCGTCATAGCCCCTAGCTTACGCTTCGCGGAAGCGGGTGACAGCCCTCCCCGTGACGCGACAGGCTCAGACGCGCGTGGCGGTGAACGGCCCGGAGCCGAACGCGCCGAACTGCACGGTGCCGCTGATCTGGTCGCCCTCGTGGTTGCCTTCGAACGTGAGCTGCATCGGGCCCATGGCGCCATTGAACATGGTGGTGAAGTTCACCGCGGCGCCGTTGACGGTGCCGGTGACCGAGGATGTGCCCTGGGGCGCCTTGAACGCGCCGGAGAGATCGGTCCCGGAGGTCACCAGTTCGAGGTCGACCTCGCGGGTGCCCATCGGGGTCTGCAGGCTCAGTTTCCAGTTGCCATCAAGTGCCATCTGTTCCTCCGCGGGGGTGTTCGCTGCGCGACGAAGCGGCATCATAGCACGAGAATCGAACGTGGTTCGGTCCGCGCGGCCCGAGGGAGATGCAGGCGTGGGGTGAGGGCGCGGGGCTGCGGTACACTGGCACGAACGCAGGAGGGGCGCAGATGACGGAAAACGGGATTCAGCCAACGCTGTTCTCTCAGGAAGCGCTGGCCGCGCTGTCGCGCAGGGTGCACGCATGGGAAGAGGGCCCGCTCGCGAAGACGCTGAGCCGCCAGCCGGAACGGCGCGAGCGGTTTTCGACGAGCTCGACCGAGGTGCGACGGCTGTACACGCCGCTCGATATCGCGGACATGGACTACGAACGGGACCTCGGGTTCCCGGGCGAGTACCCGTTCACGCGCGGTGTCCAGCCGACCATGTACCGCGGCCGCTTCTGGACCATGCGGCAGTACGCGGGCTTCGGAACGGCCGAGGAGTCGAACCAGAAGTTCCGGTACCTCCTGAGCCAGGGCCAGACCGGCCTTTCCGTGGCGTTCGACCTGCCCACCCAGCTCGGCTACGACTCCGACGACCCGATGGCGATCGCGGAGGTGGGGCAGGTCGGTGTGGCGATCGACTCGCTCTACGACATGGAGACGCTGTTCGACGGCATCCCGCTGGACAGGGTCTCCACGAGCATGACGATCAACGCGCCGGCGCCGGTCCTGCTGGCGATGTACATCGTGGCGGCCGAGAAGCAGGGCGTCCCCAGCGAGAAGCTGAACGGGACGGTGCAGAACGACGTCCTGAAGGAATACGTGGCGCGCGGGACCTACATCTTCCCGCCGGGGCCGAGCGTGCGCCTTGCGGCAGACGTGATGGGGTACTGCGCGAAGCATGTGCCGCAGTGGAACACCATCTCGGTGAGCGGCTACCACATGCGAGATGCCGGCGCGACCGCCGCCCAGGAGATCGGCTTCACCTTCGCGAACGCGAAGGCCTACATCAACGCGGCGCTGGAGCGCGGACTCAAGATTGATGAGTTCGCCCCGCGGATCAGCTGGATCTTCAACACACACAACCACTTCTTTGAGGAAGTAGCGAAGTACCGGGCGCTCCGCCGGCTCTGGGCGCGCATCATGAAGGAGGAGTACGGCGCGCAGGACCCGCGGTCGATGATGCTGCGGACGCACACGCAGACGGGTGGCTCGACGCTCATGGCACAGCAGCCCGAGAACAACATCGTGCGGGCCGCGATCCAGGCGCTGGCCGCGGTGTGCGGTGGCGTGCAGAGCATCGCGCTGAGCTGCTTCGACGAGGCGCTGGCGTTGCCCACCGACGAGGCGCAGCGGATCGCGCTGCGCACGCAGCAGATCATCGCGCACGAGACCGGGGCAGCCGACACCGTCGACCCGCTCGCCGGCTCGTATTACGTCGAGCACCTGACCAACGAGCTCGAGCGGCAGGCGATCGAGTACATGAAGCAGATCGACGAGATCGGCGGCGCGGTCGCGGCGATCGAGAGCGGCTGGATCCAGACGAAGATCGCCGAAGCAGCGTGGGAGTATCAGCGCAGGGTCGACGAAAAGAAGGAAATCATCGTCGGCGTCAACGAGTACACCGAGGGCGGCGAGCAGCAGCCGACCATCTTCACGGTCGACCGGCGACTGGTGGACCACCAGCTAAAGCGGCTGGAGCAGCACCGGAAGAACCGGGACATGACGAAGGTCCAGGCCTCGCTCGAAAACCTGAAGCGCGTGTGCGCATCGGACGAGAACACCATGCCCGCGATTATCGAGGCGGTGCGCAGCTACGCGACGCTGGGCGAGATCTGCGGGGCGATGCGCGAGGTGTTCGGCGAGTACCACCCGCCGACAGTGATTTAACCCTGCCGTTGAGCACGCGAAGGGGGTGCCCGTAGCCGGGCACCTCCTTCGCTTCGTTCGTTTGAACTCCGGTCAGGAGGCTGCGAGGGCCTCTTCGCCGTACGTCGTGCGGATGTGGCCCGCTTCGCGCAGGCGCTCGATTTCCTCGTCGCTCAGCCCGAGCACCTCGCGATAGACGTAGTCGTTGTGCTGGCCGAAGAGGCAGGGCTCAGTGCGCAGCGTGACGTTCGACTTCGAGAAGCGGTAGGGCGGCAGCGAGAACTCGGTCTCCGGGTAGTCCTCGGTCGCCGGGAGCGTCTTCCAGGCGCCGGTCGCGGCCAGGTGCGGGTCCTCGGTGGCGTCCTTCGCGCTGAGGACCGGTCCGGCCGTGACGCCCGCTTCCTGCAGTTCGCGGAAGAGATCGTCGCGGTCGCGATTCGCCGTGAACTCCGCGATGCGCTCCTCGATCATAGCCTGCTCGGCGGCGCGGCCTTCGGCGGTAGCGAACTCGGGCTTTGTGGCCCACGAGGGGTTCCCCATGAACGCGACGAGCGCCCGCCACTCGTCGTCCGAGCGGGCGCTGATGGCAATCCAGCGGTCGTCGCCCCTGGTTGGGAACACGCCGTTCGGGACGAAGCCTTCGATGCTCCGGTTCCCGATGGAGCGGTGCTCACGGCCGTTCCAGGCGGCGTCGAGCGCGGCCTGCGGGAACATCTGCGACGAACATTCGGCCTGGGCGAGCTCGATGACCTGGCCCTGGCCGGTTCGCCGCCGATGGCGCAGCGCGGCGAGCACGGCGACAGCGGCATGGGCGCCGGCGAAGAAGTCGCCGGCGAAGATCTGGACGTTGGTGAGCGGCGAGGAATCTTCGTAGCCGCGAAGGATGGTCGAGCCGCCGACGGCGTCCATGTGCGCGCCGTAGCCCCGGCCGTCGACATATTCGCCTGTCCGGCCATACGCGGGGACGTGGAGGATGATGATGTCGGGCCGGATGGATCGGATGGTGTCGTCGTCGAGACCGAGCCGGTCGAGCGTGCCGACGGGCAGGTTCTCGGCAGTGACGTCGCTGATGGCAAGGAGCTGCTTCACGACGGCCAGGCCTTCGGGGCGGCGCGAATCGACCGTGAACGACTTCTTGTTCCGCAGGACGTGGAGGAAGGCCGGGGCGTTGTTCCACGGCCGGGGGCCGGGATCGTTGTTCGGGTGACCACCGAGCCAGGGCGGAATGAGCTGGCAGGTGGTCTTATCGATGCGGGGCGACGCGGCCCGCGTCATGGGGTTCCAGACGTAGGGATTCTCGACCTTGATGCACTCGGCGCCCATGTCGGCGAGGTACATGGTCGCGGACTGGCCGGCCCAGACGATGGTGAAATCGCAGATGCGAATGCCTTCGAGCGGCAGATAGTCGCTCATGCAACGACTCCTTCCTGGTAGAGCGCGTCGACCTGGTCCTGGCTATACCCGAGCTCGCCGAGGATGGCGCGGGTGTGCTCGCCGAGTTGCGGCGCGGCGTGCCGGATGCGCCACGGCGTCTCGGAGAGGATGTACGGGCGGCCGAGCATGGGGAACTTGCCCAGGGTGGCGTGTTCAACCTCGGTCCAGAGGCCGCGCTCGCGGAACACCGGGTCCTCGTAGAGATCCTTGCCCGTGAACAGGGGCGCGACCAGCGCGCGAGCCCGCCGGGCCTCGGCCCAGATCTCCCGCCGCGTGTGGCTCAGCATCCACGGGTAAATGATGCCGTCGGCCTCCTCCTTGGCGGCCGGGTCGAAGGCGATGGCGGGATTCTGCCATTTCGGGTCCTTCAGCACCGGGTCGCCGATCATCTCGGCGAACCGCGCCCAGTAGCTGCCGCGGGAGGCAGTGACTTCGACATAGCCGTCGGCACAGGGGTAGATGCCGCCGGCGAGGCCGGCGCCGGAGTGCTCGGGGCGGGAGTTGACCCGGCCCGACCAGCGGTAGGCGAGGATAGCGGAGCTGCGGCGATCGATGCTGTTGATCTGCACCTCGAACAGGGAGAGTTCGACGTGCTGCCCGATCCCGTGGACTTCGTAGGCGTGCACAGCGCCGAGCGCGGCGATGGCGGCGACAGCGCCGGACTGCAGGAGCGCTGCGGTCCCGCCGATCTTCAGGGGTTCGCGGTCGGCAGTGCCATGGCTCCACATCTCGCCACCCATCGCGAAGAGCACGGTGTCGGAGAGCCGGTAATCCCGGTAGGGCCCGCTGAAGCCGAAGTTCGTAATGGAGAGGACCGGGATGTCCTTCCATTGCTTCACCGTGTCGTAGGTGAGCCCGAGGCGCTCGGCCACGGCGGGTGGATAGGCGAACACCACCAGGTCGGCCTTTCGCACCAGGTCACGGGCGATCTCCCGGCCGCGCTCCTTCTTGAGGTCGAGGACGATCGATTCCTTGTTCGTGTTCAGGAACTGGTAGGTCCCGCTCCGTTCGATCCCCGGTTCATCACCGAGCCACGGTCCGAGCCGCCGGGACGGGTCGCCGCCGGGCCGCTCGACCTTGATGACGCGCGCACCCAGGTCGGCGAGGAGTTTGGTGGCGTAGGGCCCGGCGATGTGACTCGTGAAATCGAGCACAGTCAGGCTTTCGAGTGCATCCATCGGCAGTCTTTTTCCTCCGCATGGAACTCTATAGCAGCACAGGCCTTGACGGCAGCGGCGGGATCCGCATGCTTGGCGGCCACAGGAGGGACGGTATGGGCGACCGTGTTGTCGGGCCGTTACGTGAACTTCGCGAGCCGTTGCACGAGGGCCTGCGCCAGCTCCNGGCTGCGGCGCGGGCCGTGGACACCGGCAACACGCCGGCTGCGCTGGACGCGATCGATGGGGCATTGAAGTACCTGGACGAACAGTTCCTCCCCCACTGCCGGGCCGAGGAGTTCACGCTCTTCCCGGCGGTCGATGGGGTAATCGGCGGGAGTGGGGCGACCGACGTGATGATCGTCCAGCACGACACCCTCGCCCGGATGGCGAGCGACCTGCGCCAGGTAGCCGACGCGGCGCGCACGGACAACGACGTGGCGGCCTATGGGAAGTATCTCGAGCCGCTGCTGCACGGGTTGTACGCGCTCGCCCGCTCCCACCTCGAAGCCGAGGACACGGCCTACGTGGCGCTGCTCGACGAATACCTCAGCGAGTCGCAGGTGGGGGTCATCGTCGAGAACATCGAGCGGATCGTGGCGGCAGGGGCGGCCGAGTAGCGCAGCGGAGCTGAGTGCTAAGTGCTACGTGCTGAGTGCTAAGTGCTGAGTCCTGAGCCCTGAGTCCTGATCCTGTGCTATGCTCGCGTGCGATCTTACACGGTACCGGATATGGGACATGAGCGAGGGGCAGTTCGAGTATGACGGCGGCGGCGACTGGGACGGCGAACGGGTGGCGCGGTTGCGTGCCGCGCTGGGGCTGACGCAGGCGGCGTTCGCGCGGAAGCTCGGCGTGCGGCAACAGACGGTGAGCGAGTGGGAGACCGGGCGCTACCGGCCGCGCGGCGCGAGCGCACGGCTCCTCTCGATGATCGCCGAGGAAGCGGCCCGGTACGACGAACAGGACGAGGCGCCGTGAGCGCGGCAGCGACGGCGGCAGCCGCCGCCCCGGTAGCAGGCGAGGCCGCGCTGGCGGAGCTGTGGGCGAGCGCGCCGCCAGGGCCGCTGCGACTGGAAGATGGGCGGAGCCTCCGGATTGTGTTCCCGGGCGTGCCGGGCGGCGGGGCAGGGCCGGACTTTCGCGGCGCGATGCTCGATGCGGGCGGCGATTTCCTCCGGGGCGACGTCGAAATTCACCTGCGCGCGAGCGGCTGGCGCGACCACGGCCACGCCGCCGACCCGGCCTATGGGCAGGTCGTGCTCCACGTCGTCGCGGAGAACGACACGGGTGCGGTCGCGACGCTGCATGGGAACGGGCGGGCGATCCCTATCCTCGTGCTGCGGCAGGGGCAGGCGCCGTTTCCGCCGCCTTTCACCCCGCCCTGCGCCCTCGCCGCGGGGCGAGGGACGGACGTTGCGCGAGTGCTTGCCCGGATGGGGCTGCGGCGGCTGCGGGCACGCACGGCGCGCGCGCAACTGCTCGTCACGGGCGGGGGGCCCGGGCAGGCGCTGTACACCATGCTGATCGAGATGCTGGGCGGGCCGGCGAACCGCGGCCCGTTCGGTCAGGTTGCCCGGCAACTCCCGCTCGCCGCGCTGCTCGAACGGGCGGATGGCCCAGGTGCCTCACGACCGCTGGCCATCGCGGCGGAACTGAAGGGCGTCGCGCGGCTGCTGACCCTGCGGCGCGCCGGGCTGCGGCCGATGGCCGCCCCTGCACGGCGGCTCGAAGCGGCCGGCGCGCTCGTTGCGCGCCTCTGGCCGGCCGGGGCAGAGCCGGGGTGGCCGCACCAACTAGAACCCACGAACCTGCTTCGCATCCTTCGGACGGAGGGCGTCGGGCGAAGCCTGGCGGTCGAGCTCGCGGTGAACGCGGTGCTCCCGGTGGCACTGGCGTCGGGCGCGTGGCCGGAACCGGCCGTGGAATCTGCGTACGCAGCACTGCCATCGCCCGGGACGTACGGCAAGCTTCGGCGCCTCGAAGGGTGGCTCGCCACGGGCGAGCAGAAGCCGTTCCGGTCGGCGCAGGCGCTACAGGGCGGGCTCCTCCTGCACGGCGACTACTGCATGCGGGGCGCCTGCGGGCGGTGTCCGCTGTCGGGATGAGTGCGCGGTGCCCCGGTGCTCAGTGCTCGGTGCGACTTGCCGGGCTGCGGGAGTTGCCGGCATTGGACGAAGCGACCTCGCCTTTCTTGACGACGAGGACGCGGTCGACGCGGCGGCCATCCATCGCCATCACGCGGAACTCGTAGCCGGGGACGACGACGCGGTCGCCGACGCGGGGGATGCGGCCGAGGCGCGACATGATGAAGCCGCCGACGGTGTCGTAGTTCTCGTCGGCGAGTTCCTGGCCAATGGCGTCTTCGACGTCGGCGATCAGCGCGAGACCACTGAGCAAGAGGTTGCCAGTGGGAAGCGCGCGAACGGTTTCGTGGCCACCGGGACGGCCACCGCCGACCCAGCGCCCGAGCAACCGGTAGAGCACCTCGTCGGCGGTAAGAATGCCGCTGGTGCCGCCGTGTTCGTCGACCAGGACCACAATCTGGACCTGGTTCGCGCGCATGGCAGCGACCGCCACCTCGACGCTGACCGACTCGGGGATCGCCACCGCCGGGCGGATCAGCGAACGCCAGTCGGTTTCGCCACGGCGAACCAGCTGAAGCAGGTCCTTGGCATCGATGATGCCGAGGATGTGGTCCAGGTCTTCTTCGAAGACCGGGTAGCGGGTGTGCTGGTAGCGGTCGACTGTGTCGAGCACCTCATCGAGCGAGTCGTCGGCGTCGATGGCGACGAGCTCGGTGCGGGGGATCATGATCTGGTCGGCCTGGATCGCGCTGAATTCGAGCGCCCGGCGGGCCAGGAGCAGCTCGGACTTCGACAGGAACCCGGCGCGTTCGCTCGCCGAGAGGACAAGCTCGAGCTCTTCGGGCTCGAGGCTTTCGGACTGGTCGACGGAGGGGTCGACACCGAGCGGCTTGACCACGGCGCGCCCTGCCGCGTTAAGCGCCCAGACGAACGGCCGAAAGATGCGGCGGAAGACCTCGACCGGCACCACAACCCAGAGCGCGACGGCCTCGGTGCGGGCGATGGTGAAGGCCTTGGGGGCGAGCTCGCCGAAGACGATGACCGCGCTGGTGACGATGCCGAACGAGATGACGAACGCGATGGTGTTCGCGACCGCGGAGCCCGCCCAGCCGAAGAGGGCCTCGACCGGGGGTTCGATGATCCCGGCGAGGGCGGGTTCGCCGACCCAACCAAGCGCGATGCCGGCCATGGTGATCGCGAGCTGCGTGGTGGCGATCGAGTTGTCGAGCTTGTCGATCGCGGTCTGGAGCAGCTTCGCCCGGGTGTTGCCCTCGCGCGCGAGTTGTTCGACGCGCGTGCGGCGAACGCCGACGAAGGCGAATTCGGCCATCACGAAGAGGGCGTTGAATGCGACCAGCAGGACGAGCGCGACGAGGCCGAGGACGAGAAGCGCGGTGTCGGACACGGCGGTACCCCCACGCGGATGGTACCGCAGGCCGCCGGGCAGCGCGGAGGATGCGACGCATAACGTGGGCGCGCCCTACACTTGCTCCGTGGACCAGGCCCGCATCCGGAATTTCTGCATCATCGCCCACATCGACCACGGCAAATCGACGCTGGCCGACCGGCTGCTCGAACGCACCGGGACGATCAGCGAACGGGAGATGGCCGAGCAGCTCCTCGACTCGATGGACCTCGAGCGGGAGAAGGGCATCACCATCAAGGCGTCGGCCGCCCGGATGATGTACCGGGCGAAGGATGGCACGGAGTACCAGCTCAACCTGATCGACACGCCGGGGCACGTGGACTTCACGTACGAGGTGTCGCGGTCGCTGGCGGCGTGCGAAGGGGCGCTGCTGGTCGTCGACGCGTCGCAGGGCATCGAGGCACAGACGCTGGCGAACGTGTACCTGGCGCTGAACCAGGACCTCACGCTCATCCCGGTGCTGAACAAGATCGACCTGCCGCACGCCGAGCCAGAGCGGGTCGCGGCCGAGCTCGAACGGGTTATCGGGTTCGCGCGGCACGAGATGATCTTCGCCAGCGCGAAAGAGGGCCTGGGCATCGACGAAATTCTCGAGGCAATCGTCGAGCGGATCCCTCCGCCGAAGGGCAGCCCGAACGCCCCGGCGAAAGCGCTCATCTTCGACTCGAAGTACGACGCGTACAAAGGCGTGGTGGCGCACGTGCGCGTCTTCGACGGCGTGTTCGAGGGCAAGGAGCCACTGAAGCTCATGGCGACCGACGTGACCTTCGAGCCGCTGGAATACGGCACGTTCAGCCCGCAGATGCGCCCGCTCGACGGCCTGCGAACGGGGGAAGTCGGGTACATCGCGACGGGGCTCAAAGATGTCGCCGACTGCCGCGTGGGGGACACGATTACCCTGGCGGCTTCGCCGGCGCCGGAGCCGCTGCCCGGCTATCGCCAGGTGAAGCCGATGGTCTTCGCCGGCATCTACCCCACGGATTCGGACCAGTACCAGGACCTGCGAGACGCGCTGGCGCGGCTGGCGCTGAACGACGCGTCGCTCGTGTACGAGCCGGAATCGTCGTCGGCGCTGGGGTTCGGCTTCCGGTGTGGCTTCCTGGGGCTCCTGCACCTCGAAATCGTCCAGGAACGGCTGGAGCGCGAGTACGGGCTGGATCTGCTGACGACGGCGCCGAGCGTCGAGTACCACGTGCGGACGACGCGGGGCGAAGAGATCGCCGTCGACAACCCGGCGAAGCTGCCCGATCCCTCGAAGATCGAGGTCATCGAAGAGCCGTGGGCGAAGATCGACGTGATCACGCCGAGCCGGTACATCGGCCAGGTGATGGAGCTGGTGACTTCGCGGCGCGGCCAGTTCCTGCGGATGGAGTACCTGGAGCCGGAGAACGACATGGCCCAGGGCGAGGCCCGCGTGCTGCTCGAATACGACGTCCCGCTCGCCGAGATCCTGGTGGATTTCTACGACCAGTTGAAGGGTTCGACCAGCGGGTACGCGAGCCTGGACTACCAGATCACGGGCTACCGGCCGGCCAACCTGGTGAAGGTGGACGTCCTCGTGAACGGGGTGCCGGTGGACGCGTTGTCGCTCATCACGCATGCGAGCAACGCGCAGCGCGAAGGCCGTGCGCTCGTCACGAAGCTGAAGGACCTCATTCCGCGGCAGCTGTTCGATGTACCCATCCAGGCGGCCGTTGGGGGCCGCGTGATCGCTCGCGAAACCATTCGCGCGATGCGGAAGAACGTGCTCGCCAAGTGCTACGGCGGCGACGTGACGCGGAAGCGGAAGCTGCTGGAGAAGCAGGCCGAGGGCAAGAAGCGCATGAAGCGCGTCGGCCAGGTGGAGATTCCGCAGGAAGCGTTCATGGCGGTGCTGAAGCTTCGCGAAGACTGACCTTCGTTTTCGGGCAGAACAAAGGCCCGGGCCGCCGGCAGGCGAACCCGGGCCTTTGGGTTTGTGCGAACCCGCTACTTCCGCCGGTAGAGAAACATCGTGATGGGGCCCCAGACAGCCACCAGCCCGACAGACCAGAGAAGCACCCAGGTGATCTCGGTCGCGGGCGGATCACCGTCCATCAGGCCACGAACGGACGTTGCGAGGTGGCTAATCGGGTTGACGTCGACGAACGCCTGGAGCCAGCCCGGCATCGTCTCGGGGTCGACGAAGATGTTGCTGACGAACGTGAGCGGGAACAGGATGGTCATGCTCATGTTCATGAGCGACTCGGGCGTTCGCATGATCAGGCCGAGCGCGGTCCAGATCCAGGAGAGCGCGAACGCGAACACGAGCACGAGCGCCACAGCAAGCACGACGCCGCCAACGCCACCATCCGCGCGGTAGCCAAGGATCAGCCCGAGCGTGATGATGACCGCCGACGCGATGGTGTAGCGGACCGCATCACCCAGCAGCGCACCGATGAGCACCGTCGGCTGCCAGATCGGCAACGACCGTATCCGGTCGAATACCCCGCGCTGGACCTCCTTGTTGAGCGTGTGGCCGGTGTAGATGGTGATGAGCACGACGGTCTGCACGAGGATGCCCGGCAGCAGGAACTGCAGGTACTCCTTCGTGGAGCCGGCGAGCGCCCCGCCGAAGAGGTAGGTGAACATCAGCGTGAACATGACCGGGAACATGGTCACGTCGAGGAGCTGTTCGGGGACGTGGCGAATCTTCAGGAGCGCACGCCAGCCAAAGGTGATCGACGTCGACACTGCGCCGGGGCGCGGCGGCCGCCTCCCGTTCGAGAGCGCCGCGCGAAGGGGATCGGCGGTAAGGGGCTTGAGGGCGTCCTCGGGTGCAGTCATGCGGCGTCCTCCTGTTCATCTTCGCCGGCCTCCTCCGCAGGACGGCCGGTAAGGGTAAGGAATACTTCGTCGAGGCTCGGCTGACCGAGCGAGAAATGCACCACCTCGATACCGTCCTCGGCGAGCGCGCCGATGGCCCGGACCACCCGTTCGGCGCCGGACACGCGGGCCGTGAGCGCAGAGGGGTCGGATGCGAGCTGCACCTCCGCGTCGAGGAGCAGCGAGAGGCGTTGCCGCGCCTCGATCCGCTGCTCGGGATCGCGCAGGCGAAGGTGCAGCGAACCCGCGCCTACCGAGGCCTTGAGCTCGCCCGTGGTGCCTTCGGCAATGACCTTCCCGCGGTCGACGATGGCGATACGGTCCGCGAGCTGGTCCGCTTCGTCGAGGTATTGGGTGGTCAGCAGGACGGTCGTACCTTCATCGACCATGGTGCGAACGATGTCCCAGACCTGGTTCCGGCTGCGGGGGTCGAGGCCGGTGGTCGGCTCGTCGAGGAAGATGAGGTCGGGCGTGACGACGATGCTCGCAGCGATATCGAGCCGGCGGCGCATGCCGCCCGAGTAGGTGCGAACGAGCCGGTTCGCGGCTTCGGTGAGCCCGAACGCCTCGAGGAGCTCTTCGGCGCGCCGTCGCGCCTGCGCGGTCGAGTAGCCGAGCAGGCGGCCCAGCAGGACGAGATTCTCCCGGCCGGTCAGGTCATCGTCGACGGAGGCGAACTGGCCGGTCAGACTTACCCGCCCGCGGACCTCCCTGGCCTCCCTGACCACGTCGTAGCCGAGCACGCGGGCGATGCCGCTATCGGGCCGGAGCAATGTGGCGAGAATGCGGATAAGCGTGGTCTTGCCTGCCCCGTTCGGGCCCAGGACACCGAACACGCCACCAGCCGGGACGGAGAGCGTGATGCCGTCGACCGCCTTCGTTCGACCGAACCAGCGCCGGAGTTCCTCCGTTTCGATGGCGTAGTTCGCCGCCGCTCTGCTTCCAATGCCCATAACTCACTCCTGGTGCCTGCCTGAATGCGTACCCGCCCCGCCATGCCAGCCGCGGTTTCCCCCGACGGAACAGTAGAGCGAATGACCACGAGCTCAATCAGTGAAGTGGCACACATTCGCTTCACCGGTAAACGAGTGCGAACCGTTGCGGACTGATCCCGTCGCCGCGCGACAGGCTGAGTATGCCGGGCGGCAGCACGCGCGCGGGACGGACAAAGAACGGACCGATGGCCTGTCCATTCGGGAAAGAAACCCGCGGCGCCAGCGAGGATGGGAAGCACCGGTTGCAAGAGCACTGCAACCGGGCGCAATGGCGGATTGTCTTTCCCCGGCGCGATGCGTCCTACGTTCGCAGCAGCGATACCCGTGGGGGACAGACCATGAAGAGCAAATTCGCGATCGCGGGTCACCCGCTGCACCCGATGCTGGTGGTGGTGCCGATCGGGCTGTTCGCGTGGGCGCTCATCAGCGACATCATCTTCCTCGCCAGCGACAGCGACCAGATGTGGTACGACATCGCGTTCTGGACGGGCATCGCTGCGATCATCTCCGCACTGGTTGCTGCGTTGCCGGGGCTGGGCGACTACCTGACCGTGGCGGCGCGCAGCGATTCGCGCGGCATCGCAACCGCGCACCTGGTGCTGAACGTGATCGTGGTGCTGCTCTACACCGCCGCGATGCTGCTCATGCTCGACAACGGCGCGTTCGACGGGTGGGAGCTGACGGCGGTCATCGTGCTGCACGCGGTCGGCGTGTCGCTGCTGGTGGTGTCGGGGTGGCTTGGCGGAGAGATGGTGTACCGGCACCACATCGGCATCCTTGCCGACACCGAAGGCGGCGAACGCGCGGAGTACGAACGGCACGCGCGAAAGCCCGTCTGGGCCGAACGCGAGCAATAACGGCGGGAAAGTGGTGCTGGGCGCGAGCGGTGTAGCGCACCTATGCTCGCTCGCATGCAGGAATACGAAATCCGGATCGTCGATGCGTTCACCGACCGGCCGTTCGCCGGGAACCCGTGCGGGGTGGTCGCGCGGGCGGAGGGGCTGACTGACGCGCAAATGCAGGCCATCGCGCGCGAACTGAACCTGAGCGAAACCGCGTTCGTCTTCCCGTCGGAGCGGGCGGACTTTCGCGTTCGGTTCTTCACGCCGTTGCGGGAAATCCCGCTGGCCGGCCACCCGACCATCGCGACGATGTACACCCTCGCCGAACTCGGCCGGATCGACCTTTCTGCCGGGGCGAAGCGGGTCATGCAGGAACTGTCGGTCGGGGTATTGCCGGTCGATGTCGAGTGGGCGGCCGATGGCCGCGTTCGGGTTGTGATGACGCAGGCGAAGCCGGAGTTCGGCAAGGAGCTCGAGCGGGACCCGGTTGCGGAGGCGCTCGGCATCTCGCGCGACGACCTGCTGGCCGACGCGCCGCCCCAGGTTGTGAGCACCGGTACGCCGCAGGTGATGGTCCCGGTGAAGTCGATCGAGGTACTGCAGCGGCTCCGGCCGAACCTTCAACGCCTCGCCGACCTCGAGCAGGCGGGAGGGTACTTCAGCATGCACGTGTTCGCGCTCGAAGCCTTCGAACCCGGGAACGTCGCGCACTCGCGGCACTTCGCCGCGACAGCCGGGATCGGCGAGGACCCGGTGACCGGCAGCGCCACCGGCGGGATGGCCGCGTACCTGTGGAAGTACGGACTCGTGCGGCAATCCCGGTACCGCGTCGAGCAGGGCCACATCATGGGCCGGCCGGGGTACGTCGACGTGGAGGTCGATGCCGAGGGAGACGAACCGACAGCGGTCCGTATCGCCGGGACGGCTGTGACGGTGCTGCGCGGGACGATCCAGGTCTGAACGGCGCGCTCGTGGCAACCTGCTAAGCTCGCTCCGTGAGCGTTCCCGAGCTCGATTTCGCGTCGGCGGAGCGGCTCCTGGAAGCGTCGGACTTCCTGGATTGCCGGCTGGTGTGGTCGTCGAACGTGGTGTACCTGGCGCAGCTCCGCTCGCCCGACGGACAGACGTTCGCCGCCATCTACAAGCCGCGGAAGGGCGAGCGGCCGCTCTGGGACTTCCCGGACGGGACGCTGTATTTGCGAGAAGTGGCAGCGTACCGGTTCGCGCGAATGCTGGGCTGGCCGCTCATTCCCCCGACAGTGATCCGGGATGGCCCGGACGGCGTTGGCGCGCTGCAGGTGTTCATCCGTCACGACCCGTCGTCGCACTTCTTCGTCCAGCGGGAGGACCCGGCGCTGGTGCCGGCGCTCCAGCGGATGGTGTTGTTCGATTATGTCGCGAACAACGCCGACCGGAAGGGCGGGCACTGCCTGCTGGACACGGACGGTCGGCTTTGGGGCATCGACCACGGGCTGTGCTTCCACGCTGAGTACAAGCTGCGAACCGTGATGTGGGACTGGGCCGGCGACCCGATCCCGCAGGCCTGGCTCGACGAGCTGCGCGCCGTTCGCGACCGGCTCCGGGCTCCGGCCGACGCGGAGGCGAAGCGGTTCCTGGAGTTACTCGCGCCCGACGAAGAAGCGGCGCTGGTTCGCCGGATCGAGGCGATCCTGCGCGACGGGCGGTTCCCGCTGCCGGGCCCACACCGGTCGTATCCCTGGCCGCTCGTGTAGCCGCCGTCCTCCCGCGCTGGTCGCATGTGTATCTTCCGGCAGTACAATGCCGCGCCAGGAGGCAGCATGCACCGGATCACGATTGGCAACGTCGAAGTCACCGCGCTCCTCGATGCGCATGTCCTCATGAACCCGACCCAGCTCATGCCCGACCGGGCAGAGGAGTTCAACCGGGAGTACGGGCACCTCGCGAACGAGCAGGGCCTCTACCCCATGAGCATCACGTGCTACCTGGTGCGGTCGGCGGGCAAGAACATCCTCATCGACACCGGGCTGGGTGGGCGCAAACGGCCGGGCTTCCCGCGGGCGAACCTGCCGGAGTCGTTGAAGAACGCCAACATCGACCCCGCAGAAATCGACATCATCGTGAACACCCACCTGCACGTCGACCACGTGGGCTGGAACACAGTTGAGGACGAGGACGGGAAGACGCGCGTGTTCTTCCCGAACGCGAAGTGGATCATCCAGAAAGACGAGTGGGAGTTCTGGATGACGCCCGAGCACATGGACAATCCCGCGTACCCGCACCTGCGGGAATGCGTCGCGCCGATTGAGAGCCACGTGGAACTCGTCACCAAGGAGCAGGCGGTCGACGAGCACCTGACCTTCATCCCGGCGCCGGGACATACGCCGGGGCATGTCGCCATTGGCATTGCGTCGAACGGCGAACGGGCGGTGATCGTCGGCGACGCGAGTCACCACCCGGTGCAACTCGACCACCCGGACTGGTCGCCGGTGTTCGACTGGGACAAGGAGCTCGCGGCCCGGAGCCGGGATCAGCTGTTCGAGATGGCAGCGAACGATGGCCGGACGTGGCTCGCTGGCCACTGGGAACACCCGGGCATCGGGCGGATTGTGCGGCTCGAAGGCAAGCGGGTGTTCCAGGCGCTGTAGCTTCGCACCGAAGAGCCAACCAAAGCGTATACTCGGACGCTTGCCGCGCCTGCGGTGGAGATTCGACATGGCCATCGAAATTCGCCCCTGTAGAGACAAAGAAGAACTGGCCGAGTACGGCCGGATCGTCTCGTACGTCTTCGCTTCAGCCGAAGGGATGGACGAGGAACTCGCGGCCACCCAGCCGGAGTGGACCATGTGTGGGTTCGTCGACGGGAAGATGGTCGCGACGATGGGCACGTGGCCGTTCACCGTGCGGCTCAACGGCGCGGGCGTGCCGATGGGCGGCGTGACCGCGGTGGGCACGCTCCCGAGCTACCGGCGGCAGGGACTTCTCCGGGCGATCATGACCAGAGGCCTGGAGACCATGCGCGAGCGGGGCCAGTCGATCGCCATCCTCTGGGCGAGCATGGGCGCGATCTACCAGCGGTTCGGGTATGGGCTCGCGGCCGAAAGCGTGACGTATACGTTCGATCCGCGTTTTGCCCAGTTCCAGCAGCACCGCGAAATCACCGGGCGGGTGGAGATGGTCCCGGTCGAGGAGGCGCTGAGCGTCATCAAGCCGCTCTACATCGAGTACGCCACGCCGCGAAACCTGATGATCCACCGGGCGATGCCGATGTGGCAGCTCGGCGCCCTTCGTCCGCGGAAGAAGGGCGAGCCGGTCCACGTCGCCGTCTACCGGGACGAGCACGGGACGCCGCGGGGGTACATCACCTACTGGACGTACGAAGAGCGCCCGCCAACCCCGAGCGTCGACCAGGTCATGGAAGTGCGGGACTTCGTGGCGCTCGACCTCGACGCGTACTACGCGCTGTGGGAATTCATTCGCCGGCACGACCTCGTGTGGAAGGTAGTGATGCGCAATGTGCTCCCGGCGGACGACATCGCGCCCGACCTCTTGCTCGAACCGCGGATGCTCGACAAGCACGTCGGTGATGCGATCTGGCTTCGCGTTGTCGATGCGGAGAAAGCCCTCACGGCGCGGCCGTACCACGTGCGCGACGAGCTTCGCATCGCGATCGACGAGGACGACATGTGCCCGTGGAACAACGGGACCTACATCCTCACGAGCGACGGGCNAACCGCGANGGTCGAGCGCGAGGACGCGCCGGCAGACATTGTGGTGACGCCGAACGGGCTCGCCACGCTGCTTTCGGGGCGGCGGTCGGCGACACAGCTGGCGCGAACGGGACGCGTTGCGGGCGCGAGCGAAGAGGCGTTGCGCCGCGCCGACGCGCTCTTCGCCACCACCTATGCGCCGTTCTGCCCCGACGGGTTCTAGCCGAGGGTTGCGCTATCGGCGGGCTCCCGTATCGTTCGGCGACAAACAGACGGTCCGGTGAGAACCGGCGAGGTGGAGGGAACGCATGGCACGCGAACTCGAGGGCAAGGTCGCCATTGTCACGGGCGCCGGGCGGATGCGGAGCATCGGGCGGCCGATCGCAGTGGCGCTGGCACGTGCAGGGGCGAACGTCGTCGTGACCGGGACGGGGCGGCCGCCGGAGCGCTACCCCGAAGATGAGAAGGCCGCCGGCTGGCGGGACATCGACAGCGTTGCCGACGAGATTCGCGCGGAAGGTGCGAAGGCGCTCGCGCTCGTGAGCGACATCCGGAGCGAATCGGCGGTCGAGGAGCTGGTGCAGCGAACGGTCGCCGAGTTCGGGCGGCTGGACATCGTGGTGAACAACGCCGGCGCCGCACGCGGAGAGGACCGGCGGCCAGTGGTCGACCTGAGCTATGACGTCTGGAAGAACGTCATTGTGACTAACCTCGACGGGACGTTCCTGCTGTCGCGAGCGGCAGCGCGGCACCTCATCAAGCAGGGCGAAGGCGGGAGTATCATCAATATCTCGTCGATCGCCAGCAAGATTGCGCCGGCGAACACCGCCGCCTACGCGGCGTCGAAGGCGGGCATCAACGCGCTTACCCGTTCGATGGCGATGGAACTCGCGCCGCACCAGATTCGCGTGAACGCGATCTGCCCCGGGGTGATCGATACGTTCCGGATGGACGACCTCGGCCGGGGCGAGCAGTGGGAGCAGTTCGTCAAGCGCACGATCCCGCTCGGGTACGCAGGGAACGGCACCGAGTGTGCGGAGATGGTCGTCTTCCTCGCAAGCGACCGCGGCAAGTGGATCACCGGGCAGGCGATCAACGTCGACGGCGGGACAGTCTGGGGCAACTAAGCGTCGTCGCCTGACCCACGGCACGGCGCTTGGTACGCTCGAACCATGAGGATCGGCGATATCGAGATCCAGGGCCTGGCGCGGCTGGCCCCGATGGCGGGGATCAGCAATGCGCCGTTCCGGCTGGTCGCACGGGAGTGCGGGAGCGGGCTCACGACGTCGGAAGAGATCGACGCGATCTCGCTGCTGCGCGGGAGCCCCGCCGCACAGGAGATCGCGAAGTACTACCCGGAAGAGCGGCCGCTCGCGATGCAACTCCTCGGGTGCGACCCCGAGCTGCTTGTGCCCGCCGCCGAACGGCTGCAGGAGGCCGGCGCGGACATCATCGACCTCAACATGGGGTGCCCGATGCCCAAGATCACCAAGCAGGGCAAGGGCGCGGCGCTCATGCGCGACATCCCGAAGACCGCGAAGTTGCTGACGGCCATGCGGAAGGCCATCAAGGTGCCGTTCACAATCAAGATCCGCGGCGGCTGGGACGACGAGCACCTGAACGCGGTCGAGGTCGCGAAGATGGCCGAGGAAGTGGGCATCGACGCGATTGTGGTGCATCCGCGGACGCAGTCGCAGCGGTTCACCGGGAAGGCGCCGTGGGAGATCATCGCCGACGTGGTGCAGGCCGTGCGGATTCCCGTGACCGGGAACGGCGACGTGAAATCGATGGCCGACGCACGACGGATGATGGCGGAGACGGGCTGTGCCGGGGTGATGATTGGCCGCGGCGCGCTCGGCCGGCCGTGGGTGTTCGACGAACAGTACGAACAGCTCCCGCCACAGGAGCAGTGGGCGTACCGCGAGCGGGTGATTCGCCGCCACATCGAGCTGATTAAGGATCACTACCGGAACAACCCGCGGTACGAGCTGAACCAGCTTCGCAAGCACCTGGGCTGGTACGTCGGGAGCGGGTTGCCCGGTGTCGCCGCCACGCGCGGCGCTGTGCACGAGGCGAAGACGCCGCAGGAGGCAGAATCCGCGTTCTGGAACTGGTTCCATCGCGCCGGTGAGGTCTACGTCCGGCAGCGCGAACAGGGCCTGGCGCAGGAAGAAGACCTCGTCTCCGCGGCCTCCTAGTCGAACGCAGGCATGGTTTGGGCGCGCGTCACGGGGTGGTGCGCGCCCGCCCGAGGGGTCATGATGTGCCGAACGGCCGTTCGTTCGTGGCCCGAACGGACCGCGACCGTTTGCGGCATGCCGTTAGAATGCGCGTGCATTCGACTGCGAAATATGAAAGGGCCCGCGGGCCAGAAGGAGAAGCCAGTGCAGATCGCGCCAATTCCGGATCTCCCCCAGGAGACGAACGACATCCGGATAGCGACGGCAAACATCGTCAACCGCTACATCATTCCGAACGAAGGCCTGCTGGGCGAGTGGGACAACCCGGAACGGAAGCGGCTCGTGGCCGAGATCCAGGAGATCGTGAAGAAGGCCGGCCTCTGGGCGCCGCACCTGCCCAAGGAATACGGCGGCATGGGCATCGGCTTCATGAACCATGCCTACATGAACGAGATCCTGGCGTGGAGCCCGTTCTCGAACCCGCTGTTCGGCGTCGTGGCTCCCGATTCGGGCAACCAGACCATCCTCATCAAGTACGGGACCGAGGAGCAGAAGAAGAAGTGGCTTGAGCCGCTCATCCGTGGCGAAATCCGCTCCTGCTTCTCGATGACCGAGCCGGATGCGCCGGGTTCGAACCCTTATGCCATCCAGACGCGCGCCGTGCGTGACGGCGACGAGTGGGTGATCAACGGGCGGAAGTGGTTCACCTCGGGCGCGAAGGGCGCAGCGTTCGCCATCGTGATGTGCCGCACCGAGGAGGACGACGGCCAGGGCGGCAAGCGCGACAAGATGACCCAGATCATCGTCCCGACCGACACCCCGGGGTTCCGGATCGTGCGCAGCATCCCGGTGTGGGGGCGTGACAGCAATCACTGCGAAATCGAGTACAAGAACGTCCGGGTGCCGTTGACGAACCAGCTCGGGCGGACGGGGAGCGGCCACCAGGCGGCGCAGGACCGGCTCGGCGCCGGCCGCGTGTTCCATTGCATGAACAGCGTCGGCCAGATGTGGCGGGCGTTCGACCTGATGGTGCGGCGCGCGACCGAGCGCGAAGTGCACGGTGGCAGGCTGGAGACCAAGCAGTTCATCCAGGGCTTCATCGCGGATTCGTACATCGATATCCAGGCGGCGCGCCTGATGACGATCCACACCGCCAAGGTGATCGACCGGGGCGGCGATGCCCGGACCGACATCTCGGCCATTAAGGTGTTCGTGCCTGCCGCGCACGAGCGCGTGGTGGACCGCGCGATCCAGGTGTATGGCGCGATGGGCGTNTCGGGNGACACGCCACTGGCGGCGATGTACACCGGCGCGCGAACCCTCCGCATCGCCGACGGCCCGGACGAGGTGCACCGCATCGTCATCGCCAAGAACGTGCTGAAGAAGTACCACGACGGCGCGAGCTGGGACTTCGGCGCCTACTAAACGAGGAACCGATCCCGTCAGAAGGGAGGCGCAGGCCTCCCTTCTTTGTTTGGGACGGAAGAGAAGGTCATCGCGAGCGGCGCCGTGGCCTGGTCACCAGTTCGTAGCTCCGCAGGATCCACGGGCGCGCGATTTCCCACTCGACCTCGTTGGTCACGCTGGCAGTGACCCAGCCGTAGCGACCGACGTAGGCTGCGACCGAGACAAACGGGAGGAGCAGGGCGGCTTCGCTCTCTTCGGGTGCGAGCTTCAGCGTGAGCGAGGTGGCGCCTTCGCCGCGCTCGCTGAGCATCAGGAAGATCTTGCCGCGGTCGTTCTTGTAGACCGGGTGGCCGGGCTCCCATGGGAAGTCCTCCCAGGCGCCATCGAGGGAGAGGGCGAGATCGCGGGCCTGCTGCAGGTAGGGCACGATGCCATACCATACAGCGCGATGACCGAGCCGCAGACCCCTCCCGATTCCCTGCCTTCTCCGATCGCCATCGACGGTCCGGCCGCCTCCGGGAAGTCCACGCTGGGGATGGCGCTGGCCGAAAAGTTCGGCTACCGCTTCCTCGACACGGGCCTCATGTACCGGGCATTCACGCTCGCCGCGCTGCGCGAAGGCGTTCGGCCCGACGACGAGGCCGCGTGCGTGGCACTCGCGAACCGGATCAACCTCTCGGTCGAAGCCACTTCGTCGACGCGGATCCTGCTCGACGGGAAGGACGTGACCGGCGAGCTCCGATCGCCCGACGTGGAGGCGAACGTAAGCGCCTACAGCGCCATCGCGGGGGTGCGCGCGGCGCTCGTCAGGCTGCAGCGGGGACTGGCGGAGCGTGGGCGCTGGGTGCTCGCCGGGCGGGATATTGGGACGGTGGTGCTGCCGAACGCGCCGCTGAAGTTTTTCCTCGAGGCGTCGCCGGAGGCCCGCGCGGAGCGGCGTGCGCGGCAAGCCCGGGAGTGGGGGCAGGCGCAAACGCCGGAGCAATCGCAGGGCGACATCATTGCCCGGGATCGGATCGACAGCACCCGCAAGACGAGTCCGCTGGAGCCCGCCCCCGACGCGGTTCGCATCGACACGACGAACCTGACCCTCGAGCAGGTGATCGACCGGGCCGTTGCGGAGATCCGGGCGCGGGCAGAGACGGCTGCGCCCGCAACGGAGCCGGCGACCACGCGAGAGCCGCAAACCCCGCGGCAAGACCGGGCTCGAAAGGCGAGGTCGCCGGAGAACGAGGGAATCATTGCCCGTCTCCTCGCGCCCGTCCGGAAGCGAATCCAGTGGGCGACATTCGTGCCGGCGTTCTACTGGTTCTGCGTGCACGGGCTCCGGGTCATCCTGTGGGTGCTGGGGCGGTGGAAGGCGACCGGGCGGGAGAACATCCCGGCGACCGGCCCGCTCATCGTGGTTTCGAACCACCTGAACAACGCCGACCCGCCGATCCTCGCCTCGGGGTTCGCGAAACGGCGCATCCACTTCATGGCGAAGATCGAGCTCTTCAAGATGCCCGTCGGCATCATCGTCCGGCTGTATGGCGCGTTCCCGGTCCGGCGGTTCGACGCCGACATGGCGGCGATGCTGCACGCCGAACGCCTGCTGAAGCGCGGCGAAGTCATCGGCATGTTCCCCGAAGGGACGCGGAGCCGGACCGGCAAGCTGGGGAAGCCGCACCCGGGCACGGCGGTCATCGCGCTTCGCACAGGCGCGACCGTCCTGCCCTGCGCGATTGTGGGCACCGAACAGCTTCGGAACCCGTTGAACGTGCTCCGGAAGCCGCGGATCGAGGTCCGGATCGGCGAACCGATCCAGGTGGAGGCGGTGCGGCGGCCAACCGAAGAGCAGGTGAGCGAACTCACCAACCGCATCTTCGACGCGATTAAGGCGTTGCTACCGGCGCGATACTACGACGCCTATACTGAACCCAATGGTGGAAATTCTTCGCGCCAGTGAGATGGGTTTCTGCATGGGCGTGCGGCGCGCCGTCCAGATCATGCAGGCAGAAGCCCGGCCCGATCGCCCGGTGTTCAGCGTCGGCGAAATCGTGCACAACCCGCACGTGGTTCGTGCGCTCGATGCGAGCGGCGTTCGCCAGCTGCCGGGCCCGGACGAGATCGACGGAGACATCGGCGCGGCCACCGCGGCCGCGGTGAAGGAAGGTCGCGTCGCGATCACCGCGCACGGGGTGGGGCAGCGCGTCCTTCAGCAGCTGCAGGCGAGCGGGCTTGAAATCGTGGATACGACCTGCCCGATCGTGACGCGTGCGCAGCGCTACGGGCAGAAGTTCGTGCGCGAAGGCTACCACGTGCTGATCTTCGGCGACCCGGGACACAAAGAAGTGCGCGGGATCGTCGGCTGGGCCACCGATTCCGAAGGCAACGCCCGGGCGACCATCGTCGAACGCGCGGACATCGAGCACCTTCGGGAGGTCATCGAGAACTTCCCGGGCGGCTTCCCGAACAAGATCGGGGTAATGGCGCAGACCACCCACAAGATGGAGGACTTCGCCCGGTTCGTTTCGAACCTGATGCTTTTGCAGCGCGACCACAACTTCGAACTGCACGTGGTGAACACGCTCTGCCACGCGACCACCGGTCAGCAGGAGGCCGCAGCGGCGCTCGCGCGGCAGGTCGACGTGATGGTCGTGGTCGGCGGCAAAAAGAGCGCGAACACGCGCCACCTGAAAGAGGTGTGCGAAGAGCAGGGAACCCCTGCCTACCACATCGAGGGGCCCGACGAACTCGATGCAGCGTGGTTTGAGGGTGTGGAGCGCATCGGGCTCACCGCGGGCGCGTCCACCCCGGACTACTCGATCGACGAAGTCGAGGCGCGGCTCCGGGAGTTGCTGAAGATCTGATGCGCGAACCCGCGCCAGCACTCATCTCCGGTGTCCGGCCCGGGTCGCTCGCGGAGGAAGCCGGGATCGAACCCGGCGATAGCCTCATTTCGCTCGACGGCCGGGTCCTGCGGGACGTGGTGGACTACCAGTTCTACCAGGCCGAACCCGAGGTCGAGGTTCACATCCGCAAAGCGAACGGGCTCGAAGAGGTCATCATCTTCGAGAAGGACATCGATGAAGACCTCGGTCTCGAGTTCGAACGGGCGACCTGGGACGACGTCATCCTCTGCAACAACAATTGCTTCTTCTGCTTCCTGAAGGGCCTGCCGAAGGGGATGCGGAAGACGCTGTACATGAAGGATGACGACTACCGCCTGAGCTTCCTGCACGGGAACTTCGTCACCCTGACGAACCTGACGGAGGACGACTGGAAGCGGCTCGAGGAGCAAAGGCTCAGCCCACTGAACGTCTCGGTGCACGCGACGGAGCTCGAACTCCGGCGGAAGATGCTTTCGAACCCGAAGGCACCCGACATCCTGGAGCAGCTGCGGCGCCTTGGCGCACTCGGCATCCAGGCCCACACGCAGATCGTGCTCTGCCCCGGGGTGAACGACGGCGAACACCTCGACCGGAGCATCGAAGACCTCGGAGCCCTGTACCCGACAGTCCAGACGGTGTCGGTGGTGCCGGTAGGTGCGAGCCCCAAGCTCGAGCAGTGGGCACGGGAACGGGACGGCATTGAACTGGTGCGCCCGGCAAAGGAATACGCATCGGAGCTCGTGGCGCAGGTGACGCGCTGGCAGAAGCGGCTGCGAAAGGAACGCGGCGCGGCCATTGTGCAGTGCAGCGACGAGTACTACGTGCACGCCGGGGTGGAAGTGCCGCCCGCGAGCTGGTACGCCGGGTTCCCCCAGTACGAGAACGGCATCGGCATGATCCGGACGATGCTGGAGGACTGGAAGCGAACGCGGCGGCGGCTCCAAAAGCTCGGTCCGAACGCGCTGGCGGGCCGGCACATCGTCATCGGCTGCGGGACCCTTATTGCGGGCCGGCTCCAGGAGATCGCTGCCGAGTTCGAACAGCTCTCGGGCGCGCGAATTGAGGTGCACCCGGTCACGAACACGGTCTTCGGCGAGCGCGCGCGTGAACGTGAGCGGGCTGGTCTGCGGCGGCGACTTCGTGCGTCAGCTAGCGGGGCTGAATCCAGATTGTTATGTCCTGCCTCGCCCAAGCCTCGACTACTTCGGCCGGCACTTCCTCGACAGCCGGACGGTCGAGGAGGTGGAGCGGGACCTGGGCGCGCCGGTTGCCTTCGCGACACAGTGGAGTGAGGTGCTGCGGATCCTCCAGCATGGCCCCACGCGCCCGGGCCGGAACCGCGCGCCGAACGGCGCCTTCTGGGCCACAGGTACGAGTTAAGTATTCGCTTAAATTGCCTGCTAGGATGATTCTATGCCTCGCATCCGTGTTGAACCCATCGGCATCGAGGTCGAGGCTCCCGTGAACGAAACCGTGATGGATGCGGTGACCGCGCACGGGTATTACTGGCCACAGGGGTGCCCGCGGAACGGCGAGTGTACGAACTGTGCGATGGAGATTGTGTCGGGGTTGGGCCGCGTCACTGCGATGGGCCGGTGGGAGCGAGCGAACCTGCTGCGGCAGCGGGGCCCGCGCTCCATCGAGGACCCACGGCTACGGCTGGCGTGCCAGGCACGGGTGCTGGGGGATGTTGTGGTGTACAAACGAGGTGTTGAACCCGAATAACGATCTCGTGAACGAGTCAGCAGGGGCCACCTGGGACGCCCCATAGTGCGTCTCGCAGGCGTCTCCGGGTAACGGCGGTTTTCCGTTCGGGAGTCGTTACGAGAAGCAACGATTCGTACATCGGGCGGAATTCGGTTTACTATCGAAATCATAATAGTGGCGCGCAGGCGCCCTACGTGGAGTGACGGAAATTGGAACTCGCGCAACTTGAGGCGTTTCTGCAGGTCGCGCACCATCGCTCGTTTAGCCGAGCAGCAGAAGCCCTCTTCCTCACACAGCCGTCGGTGACGGCACGTATCCAGTCGCTTGAACGCGAACTTGGCGAGCGGCTATTCGAACGGACCGGCCGCAGCGTCACGCTGACCGACGCGGGCCACGCGTTCATGCCGCACGCGCAGCGGGCGCTTACCGCCGTGCAGGAAGGCACCGATGCCATCGAAGCGGTGCGGCATGGCGATGTCGGCAGCCTCCGGATCGGCGCTAGCGCCAGCATCGCGACGTATGTCCTGCCGAAGATCCTCGCTCACTTCCGCCAGGAGCGGCCGCGCGTTCACGTGCACCTGAACACCGGCACGACCGAGGACGTGATTGAGCGCCTGCTCGCGGGCGAGCTGCACGTCGCCATCACGCGGCTCACGCAGCATCCCGAGGTCGAATCGCTGCACCTGTACAACGATGACCTTGCGCTGGTGGTGGCCCCGAACCACCCGTTCGCGGAGCGGCAGCGGGTGACTATCGCCGAAGCGGGGCGCGAGCCGTTCCTCTTCTTCGAACGGAGCTCGAGCTACCACAGCCTGATTTACAGCATGTTCCTCCGCGTAGGCGTGGTTCCGGAGTCGGTGATGGAACTGGACTCGATGGAGACCACGAAGCACATGGTGCAGGAAGGCCTGGGCATCGCGATTCTCCCTGTGGTTTCCGTCGAGCGCGAGGTGCAGGCCGGGACGCTGAAGCGGGTGGAGATTCGCGACATGGAGCAGCCCGCGCAGCGCGAGGTCGGCGTGCACGTGCTTCGGAACCGGGCCATGGCGCCGCCACTGCGCGATTTCCTGCGGCTCCTGACGGGCGAATTCGGGATCGCAAACCCGTTCGATAGCCACCGGGGCGTGGAAGAAGTCCCCGCGTAGGCTCCTCGACCAGTTGTCATGCACGACCGGCCCCGTTCGATCGAGAACGGGGCCGGCGCTAGCATGAAGCACCGGGAGATTCGTGCAGCATGATTTCGAGCATCGTCCTTGCGGCAGGACAATCGTCACGCATGAACCGGCAGCCGAAGGCGCTGCTGGACTGGGGCGGCCAGCCACTGATTCGGTACCAGGTACAGCAGCTCCTCGACGCGGGCGTCGACGAGGTCATCGTGGTACTCGGGTTCCGAAGCGACGAGATTTTTCGCCAGATAAAGGACCTGCCCTGCCGTGTGATGCTCAACCCCCGGTATTGGGCGGGGCGCGCTGCGTCGCTTCGCATTGGCGCGAAAGCAGCGAACCGCGACGCTGATGCGATCGTGATCTGCAACGTCGATCAGCCGAGGCCGGCCGACATCATTCGAAAGCTCATCGAAGCGCACAAGCCCGAGATGGCAGCGACGCGGCCTTCGTTCAATGGCGTCCATGGCCACCCTATCGTCGTGTCCGGGAAGCTTCGTGAAGAGCTCATGACGGCGGACGATGAGAGCGAGGGGCTCCGGGGTGTGCTGGAGCGGCACCGTGGGAACATCGCAGAAGTCGAAATGGACGCCATCTGCGGCATCGACGTCAACACACAGGAAGACTACGAAAAGGCGCTGCAGGCGTTCGGTTTGGCACACTAAGCGCCGTGCTGATGCCGCAGCCCGGCAGACTCCGGGCCATCATCTTCGACCTTGATGAAGCGCTCCTCGCGAGGGAAGCCGCATGGCGGCACGCGCTGGAGGAAGCGCTCATCGTCGTGTGCGGCGAACGCATCGACACCACCCCGTTGGCCAGCGAGTACCGGTTGCGGCCGTGGCGGCACGCGCTCAGCGTGGTGTTACGCGATCGCTCGCAGATCGACACCTGCGAGGCACTCTGCCGCGAACTCTTCGCGCGCAGCGCGATGAAGAAGCTGCTTGTCCACGAGGGGATCGGGATGGCTTTGGATTCGCTGCGAGGCGCGCGGATCGAGATGGGGGCGATTTCCCGCGAACCGCATCCCGTGGCGCTCAAGCAGATCCAATCGACGGGGCTCGATCGGTTCCTGGCTGTGCTCTCGGCGCAACCGGAGGGTGAAGCGTGGGACCCTGCCGCCCGGTTCGAAGAGTGCCGCGGCTACCTCGATTACCCGGTCACCGCGTGCGCGTTCGTGTCGCACGATGCGTGGGATTTGCAGGCGGTATCGCGGGTCGGGGCGGAGTGCTACCTGGCCGGTTGGGCGAACGCAAACAACGGCGAGTTCCCGGCGCTTTCGGCACCGGCAGAACTCGCCGTTGTTGCGGGAGTTGCGAAACGCTAGGCGACCACGGCTGCCTGGCGCGGCTCAACCATCTTGTGGCAGCCGGGGCAGTATGTCTTCTCGCGCGCCGACAGGAACTCCAGCTCGCAGGCGGGGCAAACAACGATGCGTCGATTCACGAGGCGCTCCTCACACGGTGCTGATTACAGATTCATGCACCGCGGGTACGGGAGGTAGGCCAATTTGCATATCTTTGCTGCAACACCCATAGCCAGTGACTATGCATGTAAGCCGCAAGTCAATGGCTTCCCATCGTCTCGCTCGATAGCTGCGGCGAACCTACGCTGAACGGGACTCAAGGAGGATGATATGGGCTTGATCGTAACGACGACCGGCAGCGTCGAGGGCCGGGAGATCGTGTCCTACCTTGGCGTGGTCGCGGGGGAGGCGATCCTCGGTATCAACGTGTTCAAGGACATTGCGGCCGGGTTCCGAAACATCGTCGGCGGCCGGGCGGGAAAGTATGAGGAAGAGCTCCGGCGCGGTCGCGCGCTCGCCCTGGAGGAGCTGGAGGCCCGGGCAGCCGAGCTTGGCGCCGACGCGGTGGTCGGGGTAAAGCTGGACTATGAAACGCTCATGGGCCAGATGCTGATGATCGGCGCGTCGGGAACGGCGGTAAAGCTCTCCTGAGCGGCTCCGGCGAGCGTACCTAGATGACCCTGAAATAGTACGTTTCTTTGGAAACAGGTAGGCTCTAGGAGAACACACCAAACGGAGACTCCAGTGGCAGCAACGAAAATCGGCATCAACGGGTTCGGCCGTATCGGGCGGCAGGTGCTGAAGTCTATTACCGACCGCTATCCGGGCGAACTGGAGGTCGTCGCAATCAACGACCTTGTTGCTCCGGAGATCAACGCCAACCTGCTGAAGTATGACAGCAACTACGGCACCTGGGGCCGGGAGATCCGCGCGCAGGATGGCGGAATTACCATCGATGGCCGGCTCGTGAAGGTCTTCTCCGAGCGGGACCCGGGCGCCATCCCGTGGGGCGAAGTTGGCGCCGAGATCGTCGTCGAGTCGACCGGCCTGTTCACTGATGCGACCAAGGCGGCCGCGCACAAGCGCGACACCGTCAAGAAAGTCATCATCAGCGCGCCGGCGAAGAACGAGGACGTGACGGTGGTGCTCGGTGTGAACGCCGACAAGTACGACCCGGCAAAACACCACATCATCTCGAACGCAAGCTGCACGACGAACGGCCTGGCGCCGGTGGTGAAGGTGCTGGTCGACAACCTCGGCCTCGTCAAGGGCCAGATGACGACCATCCACTCGTACACGAACTCGCAGAAGATCCTGGACCAGGCCGGCGGCAGCGACCTGCGCGAGATGCGGGCAGGCGCGCTGAACATCGTCCCGACCTCAACGGGCGCAGCGCGGGCCCTGAAGCTCGTCATCCCGGAGGTCGAAGGCATCCTCGACGGCGTCGCCTACCGCGTACCCACCCCGACGGTTTCGATCGTTGAGGTCGTGGCGGTCACCGAGAAGGAGACGACCCGCGACGAAGTCAACGAACTGATGAAGGAAGCGGCCGCGGAGAAGATGAAGGGCATTCTCGGCTTCACCACCGACCCGGTCGTTTCGATGGACATGAAGGGCGACGAGCGATCGAGCATCGTCGATGCGGCAGTGACGAATGTCGTCGGCGGGAACCTGGTGAAGGTGGCCGCGTGGTACGACAACGAATGGGGTTATGCCTGCCGGATCGCTGACCTTTGCTCGTATGTTGCGAGCAAGGGGCTCTAATATCTAGGCTCAACCGCGATTGCGGTAATTCGCTCAGGCGTACACTTACCGAGGAGGAGCATATGCTCCTCCTCTTCTTTGTGCGGCGTGCGCCGCGAACCACTTTCAGCCGGGAGAGAGCGTGGCCGAGACGCCTGTCCAGCGCACGTGGCCCACGGTGTGGACCCTCCCTGTCGTCGCGCGGCTGGCGTGGCCGGCGCTCGTGGTGCTGGTGGTCCTCACCGGCGCGGTACTTCGCTTCCATGGGCTCGACTGGGACCAGCCGAAGGGCGCCGATGCCCCGCTCCAGATGCACCCCGACGAGCGCTTCATCTCGATGGTCAGCGACCGCATCGACTGGCCGGACAGCCCTGGCGGGTACTTCGACACCGCGAACAGTCCGCTCAACCCCTACAACGCACCCGACACGCCATCGTTCGTCTATGGCACGTTCCCGCTCTTCCTCGCCAAGGGGGTGAGCACCCTCGCCGGTGACGACGGCGAGGGTATCGGCGACAGCTACGGGACGACCGTCGTCTGGGGGCGGCGGCTTACCGCGCTGATCGATACGGCAACGATTGCGCTCGTGTTCGCGCTGGGCGCCGTGCTGTTCGACCGGCGCGTGGGACTGGCAGCGGCGTTGCTCTATGCGCTGGCGGTGCTGCCGACGCAGCTCGCCCACTTCTGGACGACCGACCCGTACGTCGTGTTCTTCGGGACAGCGGCGCTGCTGTTCTCGGTGCTGCTGGTTCGAGCGCGGGGGGAGGCGTGGCCCTGGGTCTATGGCGCCGGTGCGGGCGCGGCGCTGGCACTGGCGATGGCCTCCAAGGTAAACGCGGCCGTCTTCGTCCCGGTGCTGGTGCTGGCCGTGCTGCTGCGAATCGCCATGCGCGACGTCCCGCGGCTGGGACTTCGCTGGGGTCCGGGCCGCGCGCCGGATGGAAACTGGATCACCGATATCGCGGTGCTCTGCTTCGGGCTGCTGGTTCTGCTGCTCGTGTTCCGGGTGGCGCAACCATACGCGTTCGTGGGCCCAAACTTCTGGGACATGGGCCTCAACGACCAGTGGGTCGACGACATCCAGCGGGAGCGCGATTTCCAGGACGGGAACGTCGACTACCCGCCGTTCGTGCAGTTCGCGGGGCACACGCCGTTCCTCCGGCCGCTCGAACAGATGGTGCGGTGGGGACTGGGCCCGGCACTCGGAATCGCTGCGTGGGTGGCGGTGGCCGCAGCGGCGGCACTTGTGTTCCGGCGGCGCGACCTGCGATTCGTGCTGCCACTCGTCGTTGTGGCGGGAGTGATGGGCTTCCAGGGGCCGCGATTCGTTGCGTTCATGCGGTATTTCGTGCCCATCTACCCGGTGCTCTGCCTGCTCGCCGCGTGGGGGTTGCTGGCATTGTGGCGCGGGGCCGCCGGTCGAACGGAGTTGCGGCTCCCACGGTGGCGCCGGCTCCCGGCGGTGCGGGTGGATTCGACGGCCCTGCGGATGGCCGCCGGGGCGGTCGTGGGGCTGGTGTTCGCCGCCACCGCGTGGTGGGCGTTGGCGTTCCAGAACATCTACCGCGAGGAGCACCCGCGAATCGCTGCCAGCCAGTGGGTGTACGACAACATCCCGCCCGGGGCGACCATCACCGGCGAGTTCTGGGACGACGTGATCCCCTACCCGCTGCCGGGGGAGGCCGGCGGGCAGTACCCGATCGTCAACACGTACCCGTACGACACCGACTCGGTCGAGAAGGTCTACCGGCTGGTGTATGGGGAGGGGCCGGAGGCCGATCGCTGGCAGCAGGGGCTGAACGGCGCCGATTATGTCGCGATTACATCGAACCGTGTACGGGACTCGGTGAAGCGACTCGAGCGCGAGTACCCGGCCACCAACCGCTACTACGAACTGCTCGACAGCGGTGAGCTCGGCTTCGAGCTCGTGGCGCACTTCCAGGTGCGGCCGTCGTTCCTCGGGATTTCGGTCGACGATTCGGGCGCCGAGGAATCGTTCACGGTGTACGACCACCCGGAGGTGCGCATCTACCGGAAGACCGATGCGTGGGACCCGGAGCGGGCAGCGCGGCTCATCGCGGAAGCGCACCCTGAGCGTGCGGTGAACCTCCTGCCGAAGCAGGGCAGCACGAATGGCCTGCTGTTCACGCCGGAAGAAGCGGAGGTGCAGCAGCGCGGCGGCACCTTTGCCGACATCTTCGACGCCGATGGGCTGACGTCGCGGTTACCGTGGGTGTGGTGGCTCCTGTGGCTCGAACTCGCCGCCTTCGCCACCGTGCCCGCGCTGACGTGGGTTTTCCGCGCGCTCCCGGACCGCGGGTATGGGCTCTCGAAGGTTTCGGGGCTGCTCGCGGTGGCCCTGGCGACGTGGATGCTCGTTGCGTGGGGCGGGCCGCACTTCTCGGCCCGGCTGGTGTGGGCGGTGTATGCGGCCGTTCTCGCTGGCGGCGCCACGTTGGGGTACCTGCGCCGGCGAACGCTCGCTGCGGAACTGCGCGAACGATGGCGCACGTGGGTCGCCATCGAAGTGGTCTTCGTTGCGGTGTTCGGATTCTTCCTCGGGCTGCGGTATGCGAACCCGGACCTCTGGTACCACCCGCAGGGCGGCGAAAAGCCAATGGAACTCGCCTTCCTTACCGCCGTCGCCAAGTCGAGCACGTTGCCGCCCTATGACCCGTGGTTCGCGGGTGGCGTCATGAACTACTACTACATGGGGTGGTTCTTCGTGGCGGTGCCGATCCGGGCGCTGCGCATCGTGCCCGAGGTCGGGTTCAACATCGCCATCCCCATGTTCGCTGCGCTCACCGCGACGGTCGGCTTCTCGGTCGTGTTCAACCTCGTTGCGCTCTCGACACGGCCAAGAGCAGGCGCCGCCGGGAAGCGAACGTTGCACGCGCGGCCGGCACTGGGGGCGGCACTGCTGGGCGTGGGGCTGCTGGTCTTCGCGTCGAACCTCGACAGTGCCCACCAGTGGATTGAGCGCCTGCAGGCGATCAACACGTGGGGCGGCGCCTGGGGGACCGGCGACAGCGCCGCGTGGGAGATCCCTGTACTCGGCGAGCCGCTACGGTTGCTGGTGCGGATGCTCGCCGGCGGGATCGGCATCGCGGGGGGCCTGTGGAACTGGCTGG
>NICF_comb_assmDRAFT_10000222_pt1 | contig 46960 bp, 47 predicted proteins | sample NewIslPassag4_SG_FD_11279 | JGI IMG/M metagenome (IMG submission 11279)
TCCGCCCCATCCGCTGGTCCGACCGCAACTGGGACGACATCATTGGCCAGGCTCAGCCAGTCGGCTGAGCCTGGTTTCTATCCCTACGCCGCCACTACCCGGTGGCCCGTGAGCCGGACGTTCCCGTTCTGGCGGAGGAGCGCCCGCAGGTTCCGGGCGAGCTCTTCGGTGGCCCGCGCGCGCGGGAGGTCGAACTCGAGGTCGTTCCCTTCGCCGTCGTGGATGACCAGCCGGACCTCGTCGTTCCCCGGGTTGTCCTTTAGCAGCCCAACGACCGCCTTCAGGAGCGCCTCGTCGGCCGCCACGTTCTCCGTTTCGTAGATGGTGATCACCAGCCGCGCGGATTCGCCGCTGATCGGCGGCTGCACGCCGGGCCGCGACGCTTCGGTGGTCGCGCCGTTCGCTGCGCCGGGCGCCGGCTGGTGGCCGTTCGTCGCGCCGTTCGCCGCAGCCTGCGGTTGCGTGCCGTTCGGCCGGTCCTGGCGCGGTCGCGATTCGCGGCGCGGCTTCGGCTGCTCAACCTGCCACTGCTCGGCAGCGAACCCGACGAGCGTGCCTTCCGAGTGCTCGTACCGCGCCGCTTTCCGCACGCTCAGCGCCAGCCGGTCGCCCCGTTCGCGGCAGTCGAGCGAAAGCAGGAGCACCTGCCCCTCGGCCCACATCTCCTCGCCGGTCAGTTCGATGGTGTCGCTCCAGACCGTCACTTCGGCCGTGCCCGAAAGGTCCTCGATCTCGGCGATGTAGAACTTCCGCCCGTCGCGCGTGGTTCGCGCCTGGATGCGGCGTATCATGCCGGCAACGGTGACCACCTGCCCGACCAGTTCGAGCGACAGGTCGGAAAGCGAGTGCGTGGTGTAGGGCGCGAGGTCCTGCGCCGCCGACCGGAACGGGTGCTCGGAGAGGTACACGCCGAGCAGTTCCTTCTCCCACGCGAGCAACTCCTCGCGGCGGTCCGGCACGGTCTCCAGTTCGAGCGCCGGCATTGGGGCGTCGACTTCAGTGCCGAACAGGTCGAACATCGTCGCCTGTCCGCTCTCGCGGCGTTCCCGTTCCTGCCGGGCGATGTGCATCAACCGCTCGACGTTGAACGCGAGCGTCGCGCGGCCTTCGGGGAACATGTCGAACGCGCCAGCGCGGATGAGGCATTCGATCGCCCGGCTGTTCGCGTTCGAAAGGTCCGCGCGCTTGCAGAAGTCTTCGATGTCGCGGTACGGCCCGCCCGATTCGCGCGCGGCGATGATGCCTTCGACAGCCGCCGAACCCACGTTCTTCACGTCCCCGAGCCCGAAGCGGATCGCCAGCGAGCCGTCTTCGCGCCGTTCGACCGAGAAGGTTTCGGCGCTCTTGTTGATGTCGGGCGGCAGCACTTCGATGCCGAGCTTCGCGCACTCGGCCACCGCCGCCGCGATGCGCTCGTGCGGATCTGGCGCGTTCCGCGTGAGCTGCAGCACCGCGCACATGTACTGCACCGGGTAGTTCGCCTTCAGCCACGCGGTCTGGTACGCGAGGTTGCCGTAGGACCAGCTGTGCGCCTTGTTGAACGCGTACCCGGCAAACGGTTCGATGAGGTCGAAGACCGCCTCGGCCTCCTCCTTCGTGTACCCGTTCTTGATCGCGCCCTCGATGAAGCGCCCGCGCTCCTCGGCCATGATCTCGGGCTTCTTCTTGCCCATGGCCTTGCGCATGATGTCGGCCTGGCCGAGCGAGTACCCGGCGAATTTCCGCGCGATGAGGAGCACCTGGTCCTGGTAGACGATGACGCCGTAGGTCTCGTCCAGGATGTCGGCCAGGTCCGGGTGCGGGTAGGTGATCTCGATTTCGCCGTGCTTGCCCTTGATGTAGCGCGGGATGTGCTCCATCGGGCCCGGGCGGTAGAGGGCCACCATCGCACACAGGTCGGCGATGTTCGTCGGCTTCAGCTCCTGGATGTACCGGCGCATGCCCGCCGATTCCAGCTGGAACACGCCGAATGTCTCGCCCTTCCCGAGCATCTCCATCGTCTTCGGGTCGCCGTCCGGCAGCTTCCGCAGATCGATTTCGTGGCCCGTGGTCTCGCGAATCAGATTGACGGCGCGCCCGAGGATGGTCAGGTTCGAAAGCCCGAGGAAGTCCATCTTCAGCAGGCCGATATGGGCGACCTGCTCCATCGCGAATTGGGTGGTGGGGATGGCGCCTTCGTCGCCGCGGCTCGGGCGCTGCAACGGCACGTGCTCGATGAGCGGCTCGCGCGAAATCACCACGCCAGCCGCGTGTGTGCTCGCGTGCCGCGCCACCCCCTCGAGCTGCTTCGCCGTCTCGTACAGCTTCCGGACCTTCGGGTCGGTCTCGACCGCCTCCTTCAGTTCCTGCGACTGTTCGAGCGCCTCCTCCAGCGTGATGTGGATGGCGTTCGGCACGAGCCGCGCCACGCGGTCGGTTTCGGCGTACGAAAGCCCGAGCGCTCGCCCGACATCGCGGATGGCCGCCTTCGCGCCCAGCGTTCCGAACGTGATGATCTGCGCGACCCGGTCGTGCCCGTAGCGGTCGTAGGCGAAGCGGATCAGTTCGTCGCGCCGCTCGTCTTCGAAGTCGAAGTCGACGTCGGGCATTTCGCGCCGCTCGATGTTCAGGAAGCGCTCAAAGACGAGGCGGTTCGCCACCGGGTCGATGTCGGTGACGCCGAGCGTGTAGAGCACGAGCGAGGCTGCCGCCGAACCGCGAACGCCCATCCGGATGCCGCGCTGGTTCGCGAAGTCGGCGATCTCCTTCACGACGAACATGTAGTCGGTGAAGCCGGTCTGGCGCAGCACGTCGAGTTCGTAGTCGAGGCGCTGCTGCAGTTCCGGAGTCACGTGTTCGAACCGCCGCCGCAGCCCTTCGTTGCAGATCTTCGTGAGGTACTCGTGGCTGGTCATGCCCGGCGGTACCGGGGGCTCCGGCAGGAGCTGGCGGTCGAATTTCAGTTCGAGGTCACACTCGTCAGCGACGAGCTGGGTGTTCGTTACCCATTCCGGGTTATCGGGGAAGAGCGCGAGCATCTCCTCTTCGCTCTTCACGTAGTACCCGTGGCCCTCGAACCGGAACCGCTCCTTCTGGTCGACCGTCGCGTTCGTGCCGATGCAGAGCAGCACGTCGTGCGCTTCGGCCTCGTGCGGGTAGGTGTAGTGACTGTCGTTCGTGGCAACGACCGGGATCCCAAGCTCCCGGCCGATGTCGGCGATCACGGGGTTCAGGCGCGAGAACTTCTCGTCGCCGTGGTCCTGCACTTCGAGGTAGTAGTGGCCATCGAACACCTCGCGGTACCACTTCGCGACTTCGATGGCGCCTTCCCGGTCGCCTTCCTGGATCTTCCGGTGGAACTCCGACGACGGGCACCCGCTCAGCACCGTGATGCCCGCGCTGTGCTGCTGGAGCAGTTCCCGGTCAACGCGCGGCTTGTAGTAATAGCCCTCCAGGTTCGCCTTGGTCACCAGCGCGATGAGGTTCTTATAGCCCTGGAGGTTCCGGGCGAGCATCAGCAGGTGGTAGGGCGACGCGTCCGCGCGCTCCCGTCCGAAGCGGCTCCCCGGCGCGACATAGGCTTCGACACCGATGATCGGCTTGATGCCACGCTTCGTGGCCTCGCGGTAGAAGTCGATGGCGCCATAGAGGGCGCCATGGTCCGTCATGGCCACCGCTTCCTGGCCGAGCTCCTTCACCCGGTCCATGAGCTGGCTCATGCGGGACATGCCGTCAAGCAGGGAATACTCGGTGTGGACGTGCAGGTGTGTGAACATTTGTGCGGCAAAGGGCATTCTAGCCCTGCCGGCCGGTCCGATCGACGACGCCCGCCTCCCATATCCGGCAGGAATCGCGCCTCGTCATGCCTGCCCGGAAACGGCCATCACAGCGCGCGACGAACTCCTGCCGCGCGAGGTGAGCATCCGAACCGCCGTCCTGGGATTCGAACCTCTACTTAACCGAGGCGTCCCGCCGCCGTTCGATGAGCTCCTGCACGACGCCGTCGGCGACTTCGTACACGTGGGTGGCAACGCCCTCGACGATGCCCGGGTCGTGGCTTGCGCAGATGATCGTCCCTTCGTAGGCCTGCAGCGCCTCGATCAGTTTCCGGCGCGTTGTGCGGTCGAGGTGGTTCGTCGGCTCATCGAGCAGCAGCACGTTCGTCGGCTGGATGAGGAACTTCGCCAGCGCCACGCGGCTCCGTTCGCCGCCCGAAAGCACCCGGATCGGCTTGAACACGTCGTCGCCGCGGAACAGGAACTGCCCGAGCACCGTGCGAAGCCGCACATCGGGTTCGCCGTAGGCAACGGAGCGAACTTCATCGAGCACGGTCCGGTTCGGGTCGAGCGCCTCGTCCTGGTGCTGGTCGTAGTAGCCCGGGCGCGCACGCTCGGCCCACTCGACGACGCCCTCGGTCTGGTGAATCTGCCCCGCCGCGATCTTCAGGAGCGTGCTCTTGCCGCTCCCATTCGGGCCGACGAGCACCACCTTCTGGCCGCGTTCCACGTGCAGGTTCACGTCGAGCAGCACCGGCTCACCGTCGTAGTCGTGCGCCACGTGTTTCATCACGAGGACGTCACGTTCGGTGCGCCCGTGGGCGTTGAGCTCGAAGTGGACCTCGGCTTCCTTCTTCGGCCGTTCGATGCGTTCGATCCTCGCGAGCATCTTCTCGCGGCTCTGGACCTGCGTCGTCTTCGAAGCCTTGGCGCGGAAGCGTTCGATGAACCGCTGCTGCCGTTCGAGTTCGCGTTCCTGGCGGGCGGCCGCGCGGTCCTGCGCCTGCAGCTTCTCGGCCTTCTGGCGCTGGTATTCGGTGTAGTTTCCCGCGTAGCTCTCGATGGTCTTGTCGCGCAGGTCGAGGATGCGCGTTGCGACACGGTCCAGGAACTCCCCGTCGTGCGTCACGAGGAGCACCGTGCCGGGGTAGTCGGCCAGCTCGTCGGCGAGCCAGTTCCTCGTCTTCGTGTCCAGGTGGTTCGTCGGCTCGTCGAGCAGCAGGTTGTCGGGGCGGCGAACGAGCACCTTCGCGAGCGCGATGCGCATCTGCCAGCCACCCGAAAACTCGCCGCAGAGCCGGTTCGCGTCCTCCGGTTCGAAGCCGAGGCCATCGAGCACCCGCCCGATGCGCGCCTCGATGCGGTAGCCGTCGAGCGCCTCGAACTCCTCGAACAGCTTCGCCTGCTCCTCGATAAGCGCATCGAGGTCGCCCTCGCCCTGCTCAATACGGTGGCCGACATCCGCGAGCTTGCGTTCGATGGCCTGTGCCTCGGGGAACGCCTGCCAGAGCTCCTGCAGCACCGTGTTGTCGTCTTGCAGGCCCGGCTCCTGGCGCAGGTAGCCGAGGCTCCCGCCGCGGTAGCCGATCTCGCCGCTGTCGGGCGTGTGGTCGCCGGCGATCAGCCGCAGGATCGTGGACTTCCCGGCGCCGTTCGGCCCAACAAGCCCCACACGCTCGCCATCGCCGATGACGAACGATACGCCCTGGATCACGTCCACGGCGCCAAAAGACTTGGACACGTTCTCGGCGTAGAACACCCTTTGCGAGACCTGTGGGGGATTTCGACCGCTCAGTTCGATGGTAGCAGAGACCCGCTCCTTCGCCCCGGGGCGTATCCTGACCGCATGAGTGAACCAGGCAACGCAAGCCCTGCCTGGGCTGCAGTAGAACGCTACATAACCGGGCTGTTCGCCGGGAACGACCCGGTGCTCGACGAGGTGCTGCGGTCGGCGCAGGAAGCCGGGCTGCCGTCCATCGAGGTCGCGCCGAACGCGGGCGCGCTGCTGCACCTGCTCGCGCGTGCCATCAACGCACGCTCTATCCTCGAAATCGGCACGCTTGCCGGGTACAGCGGTATCTGGCTCGCCCGGGCGCTCCCTCCCGATGGACGCCTGGTCACGCTCGAAGTGAACCAGCGGCACGCCGAAATCGCCGGGGCCAACTTCGTGCGGGCCGGCGTCGCCCACCGGGTCGAGATTCGCCTCGGCCCGGCGCTCGACTCGCTCGCAACGCTCGCCGAAGAGGGCCGCGGCCCGTTCGACTTCGTGTTCATCGACGCCGACAAAGGGAATCTGCCGGGCTACCTGGAATGGTCGCTGAAGCTTACCCGCCCCGGCAGCCTCATCGTGACCGACAACGTGGTTCGAGGCGGCCGCGTCATCGATGCGGAAAGCCAGGACCCGGACGTCCAGGGCGTTCGCGCGTTCAATGAGCTGCTCGCGAACAACCCGCGGCTCGTGGCAACGGAAATCCAGGCGGTCGGCAGCAAGGGGTACGACGGGATCGCCGTCGCGCTCGTCACCGGCTAGGCGCCAGCCCGCCAGTCGACTTTCACCGCCAGTGCCCGCTTGAGGCGTTCGAGGTACTCATCCCGCGGGATCTCCTTCGCGCCCAGCCGAAGCGTATGTGGCGTCGCCACCTGGATGTCGATGAAGTGCAGGCCGATGCGGCGTGCATGGTGCATGAGCGCTACCAGCGCCGCCTTCGACCCATCGGTCACGCGGTAGAACATCGACTCTGCCCCGAACATCGCGCCCAGCCCGATCCCGTAGAGCCCACCGGCCAGTTCGCCTTTCGCGGTCCACGTTTCGACGCTATGCGCGTAGCCGAGCCGGTGGAGGTGGATGTAGGCCTCCTGCAGCGCCGGGGTGATCCACGTCCCTTCCTCGCGCTGGGCGCAGGCGCGAATCACGCGTTCGAACGCCGCGTCGATGGTCGCGTGGAACTTGCCGCTGCGCAGCGTCCGCGCCAGCCGCCGCGAAACGTGCAGCCCGTCGATTTCGAAGATGGCGCGCGGATCGGGCGAGAACCAGAGGTACTCCTCGGCGGGGTGCGGCCAGGGGAACGCTCCTGCGCGGTAGGCCGCGATAATCGTCTCCGGCTCGAAGTCGGCGCCCATGCCCAGGAGGCCGTGTTCGTCGGCCAGCCGCGCATCGGGGAACACGTAGAGGCTTGGCGGGAGCGGGCAGGGCGCAGCTCGCGTTTCCACCCGGATCGGTATCGGCGGAAGCTCATTCCTCATTGCGCGGCGGACGGCGCGGCGAAATCACGAACGTCACGCTGCCCCGCGCGACCATGCGCTGCCGGTCGTCGAACACCTCGACCGAGGTGAAGATGGCGGTCCGGCCCGCCTTGAGTACCCGCGCTTTCGCGACCAGTTCGGTGCCCGTTGCAGGCCCGAGGTAGGTCACGTGGAGGTCGCTCGTCGCGTGGGGCCGCTCCGCGATCTCCTCGGGCGTTCGCAGCGACCGCACTGCCAGCCCGGCCGCCGAATCGATCAGCCCCGAGATGACGCCGCCGTGGACCACGTCGTTGTAGTTGAAGTGGTGGTCGCGAAGCTGAATGCGGCTCTCGGCCGCACCCTCCCCAACGTCGATGAACTCGATCCCCATGTGCGCCCAGTAGCGCCCGGAGTAGATCGCTCGAAGCTCTTCCGTCAGGTCGCGCATTGCCCGAAGCCTGCACGAAGGACGAGCCTCGCGCAACGGCCTGCGCCCGGACGGGTTCCCCTATTCCGTCCCGAGGCGTCCCCACTGTCGCTTCTCTGTGACTCTGGAGATACACCTGCGGCATTTCCCGCCCTGTACACTGGCGGCACGGGAAGATGCGTAACATTCGAATTGGCTCGCTCCTCGGCATTCCCATCCTGATTAATCCGAGCTGGTTCGTGCTCCTCGGACTCATCACCTGGCTGCTCGCAGCCGAGGTGTTCCCCGAGTACCTCGAAGATGCCTCCCCGGGCACCTACTTCCTGATGGCCGTGGCCAGCGTCCTGCTCTTCTTCACCTCTATTGTGCTGCACGAGCTGGCCCACAGCGCCGTCGCCCGGGCGTATCGCATCCCGGTTCGCAGTATCACGCTCTTTGTTTTCGGGGGTGTTGCCCAGATTACGCAGGAAGCGAAGCGGCCGCTCAGCGAACTGCTCATGGCGGGGGCCGGGCCGCTTACCAGCCTGCTGCTCGGGTTCGCCTTTCTCGGTGCGTGGTGGGGCCTCGGAGCCGAAGCCGATCGCGCCATCGACAGCGTGCTCGTCTGGCTGGCCGTGACCAACGTCGCGCTCGCGATCTTCAACCTCATCCCCGCCTTCCCGATGGATGGCGGCCGGATCTTCCGTTCGCTGGTCTGGCTCATCTCCCGCGACTACAACCGCGCGACCGTCGTTGCCGGCTGGACCGGCCGCGGGTTCGGCTGGCTGTTCATGCTCATCGGCTTCCTGGCCGTGTTCAACGTGCCCGTGTTCGTCGCTCGGCCGGGGCTCAGCGCGTTCTGGCTGGTGCTCATCGGGCTGTTCCTCGAAAACGCCGCGCGCCGCAGCCTCATTCAGAACCGGTACATCCAGACGCTCGAAAAGTACCGGGTGGGCGAGCTGATGGTGCCCGACCCACCGGTCGTCGAGCGCGACATGACCATTGGTGCGCTGGCGCGCGGCGTGCTCGAGCTGAACCCGCGCGTCTGCTACTTCGTCGAATCGGAGGGCAAGCTCGCCGGGATCATCAGCGCCTACCAGATGCGCGCCATTCCCGAGGCCCTCTGGGATCACGTCACGGCCGGCGAAGCGATGGTGCCGAGCGCCCGCCTCAAACCCGCGAACCCCGAGCAGAACGCGTCCGAGGCGCTGCTCGAAATGGAGGAGGCCGAACTAACCCACCTCCCCGTCGTTCGCGAAGGGCGGGTTATCGGCGTCATCGCCCGCGACCGGATCCTGAACATCCTGCGCCAGTCGCGCATGCTCAGCGGGCCGGCCTAGCGCCCGTCACGGTATCAGCACCACTTTCCCGACCGTCCCGCGCGACTCCAGTGCGGCGTGCGCTTCGGCGGCGTTCGAGAGCGGATAGCGCGAGTCCACGAGGGGCACCAGGTCTCCCGCCGCCAGTGCCGCAAGCGCCGCCTCCTCGAGGTCGCGGAGGTTGCCCCGGCGCTGTTGCACGCGCCCCAGCACCCCGGAGACCGTGATGCCTCGTTCGACCACCTCTTCTGGCGTGAACGAAGTCGGGCTCCCGGAGGACCATCCGTAGATCAGCTGTCTTCCGCCCGGCCCCAACAGGTCGAACGCCGCGCGTCCGGCTTCTCCACCGACGCTATCGAACACGACCGTGACCGCGCGCTCGCCCAGCGCTTCGGCTACCCGCGCCGGCCAATCGGCCTCCCGGTAGTCGATGGCGACGCTCGCGCCGAGCTTGCGGGCGAGGTCCACTTTCTCTGCGCCGCCCGCGAGCGCCACCACGGTTGCGCCCGCCTTCGCCGCCGCCTGCACCACGAGACTCCCGATGCCGCCCGCGGCTGCCGTCACCAGCGCGACGTCATCCGGCTGAAGGCCGGCTCCCTCGAGGATGGCCATCGTTGTGCGGCCAGTGCCGATCATCGCGACCGCGGCGTCGTAGCCCACGTGGTCCGGCAGTGCATGCAGCGAGGCCGCCTTCGCGACAGCGAACTCGGCGTAGCCACCGTTGTTCGGCGCTGGTGACGGTCCAAGGTGTGCGACTACCCGCCGCCCTAGCCACGACTCGTCGACGCCCTGCCCCACCGACTCCACATCGCCCGCCACCTCCCGGCCCGGGGTCATCGGCAGCGAAACCGGCCACGGGCCTTCGCCTGCCCGGATGTTCGTGTCGACCAGGTGCACGCCGGCCGCGCGGACCGCGATCCGAACTTCCCCGGGCCCCGGCTGCGGCTCATCGACTTCCTCATAGCGCAGGACCTCCGGCGGCCCGAACTCGTACTGGCGAATCGCATGCATCGCACGCCCTCCGGTTGGTCGTGCTCGTAGTGTGTCGCGAATCGCCGGGCCTTCGCGCCCGCCGGAGGCCCGAGCAGCGGCCTGTACCTTCGGGAAGGGCTAGTCGAACGCGCCCCGCGGGAAGCCGTCGGCGACCGTTGCGCCCTCTTCGAACGTGGCCGCGATCCACTCGGCGCCGGGGACGCCATCGCCGGCGCCGTGGTAGCTGTACAGCTTGCCCCCGGCCGCGAGTTTCGCGTCCCAGCCATCGACCAGCGCCTGCGTGCACACCCTGTCCGGGTGGAACACCCCAAGGCAGCCGTCGTTCCAGGTCACCCATCGAAAGCTGCGGACCGAGATCATGCCGGCATCGGCTTGCAGCCGCCCCGCCAGGTCTTCGCGCAGCCGCTGCTGCAGTTCCTCCACCTGCTCATTGGCCCACTCGGGCAGTTCGTTGGTGATGGTCAATGGTGGCGTCTCCCCCGGTGCGGCCACGTACACGAGCTCCTTGCCGGCTACCGAAATGCGAACCGCGCCGCGGCTGCCGGTTTCGTACGCGCAGTCGGCAGCCTCCGGGCAGAGGAACGGCACGATGCTCTCGGTAACGGCCGTCCCGTGCGACGATGCACCCTCGCGGATCTCGGCGTCGTGCCGGGCGTAGTTCGCGAGGATGGTGACAAGGTCCGGGGCGATCTCCTTCGGGACATCCAGCCCATCCTCGATGCGCGTCCCGGCTGGCTGGAAGTCCGCCGCCTCGAACCGTTCGCCGCCGAAGTGGTAGCGGTAGTCGCTCCCGTTCGCTTCAAAGATGGCGATGTAGCCGCCGATGAACTGCTCGGTGCAGGCCTCGTCCGGCCGGTACACCCCGAGGCAGCCGTCGAAGCCCGCCGGGCGAATCGAACGAAGCGTCACATCAGCCGGTTCGATCTGCAGCCGCTGAGCGAGGTCGAGCCGTGCGGCGTGGAGTGCCGAGTCGAAGTCATCCTGCGGCCCCGAGCCGGGCGTGTGCGTGTCCGGCGTGTCGTTGCCCACCTGCGAACCTCCACCGTTCGAGCCCGAATCGGAGCCGTCACGCAGTGCGATTGCGCCGACGATCACCGCCGCGCCCACCGCGACAGCGGCCACTGCACCGACCGTTGCCCACAGTTTCCACATTCCTCCCACCGGTGAGCCTCCTGTGCGTCGTATCAAACAGGACGCTCGGCGCGCTCGCTTTGTTCCCGCGCGACGAGCCTACACCTCCCGCAGCCGCTGACGCGCGGGGGTCAGGGCTCCGCTTCCCGTGCATTAGCGTCGGTCCGACGCACACAGGAGGTGCACCATGGACGATGGTCCGAACGTGGTCTGGTGGGCGCTGCTGCTTGGTGGAGCGCTCGGCGGGCTGGCCCGGACAGTCCTCGCCGGCGCGATCGAACTGCCCTACGCCTTCCGGGACCCCTCGACGCGGCGGCTGGTGGTCGTGCCCGGGTTCGCCGGAGACCTGCTGCTCGGGCCCGCCGCTGCCTTCGTGGTGTGTGGCGCGAGCGCAGCCACCTACAACTTCCAGGGCAGCTTCGATGCCCGCGGGTTCTGGGGGCCGTTCATCGCCAGCATCCCGGCCGGGCTCGCCAGCGCACAGCTCCTGCAGGCGCTGGCCCGCCGCCAGGTCGACGAGCTCGAAGCCACACTGCTGCAGCGCGCACAGGGGGAACGCCATGCCTGAACGATCGAACACGACCCCGCCGTCCGGACAGCTTCCCGGCGCCGAGCTCGCCGCCTTTCGCCAGCGCCTCGATGCGGCACGTTCGCTTACCGACCGCGCCCGCATCCTGCACGAGCTCAGCGAACGGCTCGCGAAGCTCGAGGCGTCGAACGCGCCTCGCTCGCAGGCTTGAGCCACTGGGGGCGGCGTGTCTGCCGTTGCGGAGCGCCGCCCTACAATGCCTCCATGCCCCGCATGCGGCCGAAGCCGAACGCCACCCCCGACGACCTCGCGTTCGGCATCAACCCCTGCGCCATGGCGCTCGAAACGGGCGTCGCCAAATCCCTCCTCTACCTCCGGGACACACGCAACGAACGGGTGCTCGAGCTCGCCGAACGGGCGCGGGACCAGGGTCTACGCACCGAACCCGTCGATCTCTACCGTCTTGATGAGCTCACCGGGCGGCGGCGTGCACCAGGGCGTCCTTGTCCGGCTTCGCGCGCTGGAACCGATCGACCTGCGCGCTGTTGCGAATCGCCCCGGCGATCACAGTTCGCTCGTGCTGCTCCTCGATGGCATCACCGACCCCCAGAACGTTGGCGCGGTCCTGCGGACCGCCGTCGCGGTGGGAGTCGACGCCGTGGTGATGCCGCGCCGACGCGGCGCGCTGCTCACGCCGGGCGTCCACCGCGCGAGCGCCGGCATGAGCTTCCTCGCGCCTGTCGCTGCCCCACAGAACCTCGCGCAGGCGGTGGCCAGCCTGAAAGAGGCCGGGTACTGGGTCGTTGCCGCCGATGCCGGCGAAGGTTCCGAATCCGCCACTGCGTTCGATTGGCCGAAGAAGACCGCGCTCGTGCTCGGGAGCGAAGGTGAGGGCGTCAGCCACCTGCTCCTCCGCGAGAGCGATTTCCGTGTCGCGCTGCCGATGGATCCGCGTATCGAATCCCTGAACGTGGGCGTTGCCTGCGGCGCCTTGTGCTACTTGTGGCGGCGTCAATGGCCTTTCGCCGATTCTGTACGGTGAGCCAATTCTCCCACTACACTCGAACCACCTAACCCGTATCCACAACAGGACACGAGCATATGGCCGGTCATTCGAAATGGGCGCAGATCAAGCGCCAGAAGGGTGCGAACGACGCGAAACGCGGTGCCCTGTTCACGAAGCTCTCGCGCGAAATCATCGTTGCCGCCAAGCAGGGCGGTGGCGACCCGGCCGCGAACTTCAAACTGCGACTCGCGATTCAGCGCGCCAAGGCGGCCAACATGCCGAACGACAACATCGAGCGCGCTATCGCCAAGGCGACCGGGGCAGGCAACGAAGACAACCTCGAGGAAATCACCTACGAAGGTTACGGCCCCGGCGGGACCGCCATCATCGTGTCCGCCCTGACGGACAACCGGAACCGCACCGTCTCCGAAGTCCGGCACGCGTTCGCTCGCGCTGGTGGGAACCTCGGTGAAACGAACTCCGTGGCCTGGCAGTTCGAACCCCGCGGCGTCATCACCATCCAGGTGAACGGCAAGGATCCCGACGAGATCGCGCTCACGGCCATCGATGCCGGCGCCGTTGACGTCCAGGTCGACCAGGACACCATCGAGGTGCACACTGCCCCGTCCGACCTCGAAACGGTGCGCAAGGCGCTCGAGGCCGCCGGTGTCGAGATCGAGAACACCGACTTCTCGATGATCCCGAAGATGACCGTCGAGCTCGACGAGAAGACCGCCATCTCGGCGCTCAAGCTCATCGACGCCCTCGAAGACCTCGAGGACGTGCAGCGCGTCTACTCGAACGCCGACTTCTCCGACGCGGTCCTCGCTGCCTACGCCGGCTAGCCTGCGGAACTCTTAGCTGCCCGGTGCGTCGGCGGGCCCAAACGCCGGCAGTGGCACGTGAACCCGCACGTTGATGCGGAGGCCGTCCGCGAAGCGCATGCCGCTGGCGGTGAGCATGGCCACTTCATCGCCGCTGTCCAGGCGCAGCCGGTAGCGCACCTGGTTCCCTTCGAGCCGCGACGACACCACCGTCGCGGGTTCGCCGGCACCCTGGCACGGGACAATCCACTCCGGCCGCACGAGCACCCGGCAGACGCCCTCCCGCTCGGACCCGGCCAGCGGCGCCAGCCCCAGCGCGGTCTGTACCACGTCCTGCTTCGCGAGCCCCGGCAGGTACTGGACTTCGCCGCCGAACTGGGCCGCGGCCTCGCTCTGCGGGCGGAAGTACAGTCCCTCGGGCGTGTCGCACTGCAGGATGCGCCCTGCCTGCATCACCGCCACGCGGTCGGCGACCGAGAGGGCATCCGCCCGGTCGTGGGTCACCAGGATGGCCGTCACCCCCTCGGCGCGAAGGAGCTTCACCACCTCGTCGCGCATCTCTGCGCGGAGCGCCGGGTCGAGGTTCGAAAACGGCTCGTCGAGCAGCAGGAGCCGCGGCTTCGGCGCCAGCGAACGGAGCACTGCCACGCGTTGCTGCTGCCCGCCCGAGAGCTGGTGCGGGTAGCGCCCCTCCAGCCCTTCGAGCCCGCCGAGGGCCAGGAGCTCGCGAACACGAGCTTTCGCGTCAACCCCTCGCGGCACGCCATAGGCGATGTTCTGCGCGACGGTCTTGTGCGGGAAGAGTGCGTAATCCTGGAATACAAGGCCGACGCTGCGCCGGTGCGGTGCAACCGCGCGGGAGGGCGATTCGATGAGCTCCCCGCCGAGCCAGACTTCGCCGCCCGCGGCGTGTTCGAACCCGGCGATGGTGCGGAGGAGCGTCGTCTTGCCGCAGCCGCTGGGGCCGAGTAGCGCCAGAACCTCTCCCTCGGCGAGCGAAAGGTCGGCGCCATCAACGGCGCGCACCGCGCCGAAGCGGACTTCGAGCCTGGTAATGCGGAGCGCCTCAGGCTTCGACATGTTCGAGCTCGCCCCTCCAGACCAGCAGTGCAATGGGGATGGCGGCGACACCGACCAGCACAAGTGCCGGCAGCGAGGCGCTCCCGTACAGCGCTTCGTTGCTCGCGCCCCACACCACTCCCGGTAGCGTCCGGTACCCGGGGGGACTGAGCAACAGCGTCGCTGGCAACTCCTTCATGATAGTCAGGAATACGAGTGCGAGCGCGGCCACGGCGCCCGGCCGGGCGAGCGGAAGCGTAATCGTCGCCAGCACCGTGGTGGGCCGCTTGCCGAGAGCCGATGCGGCCTCCTCGAGGTGGCGGCTCTGGCGGAGGAGCGGTGCTCGCAGCGCTCCGAGTGCGTTCGGCAGGAAGAGGATCACGTAGGCCGCGAGCAACATCCACACGGTCTGGTACAGGTCGGTCGCGTACCCGATGCCGAAGAACACCAGCGCCAGCGCCACGACGAGGCCCGGCAGCGCATGCGTGGCGAACGCGAGCTGTTCGAGCACCCGCGCGAGCGGCCCACCGAACCGCGCCGCAAGGATCGCGATGGGCATCGCCAGAACCACGGTCAGCACCGCGCCACCGGCAGCGAGCGTCACGGAGTGGCGAACCGGCTCCCAGAGCTCGGGGAAATCCGTGCCGGCGCGGATCCCCTTCACCAGCCAGTAGGTCAGCACGCCCAGCGGCAGCACCAGCGAAACCAGCGCGACGAACGACAGGAACGCGACTGCAGGCCATCGCCACCGCCCGAGGTGCACGGTTCGCGCGGGCGCCTGCCGCCGCGAGGTGGCCCGTGTGGAGAACCAGTGGCGTGCGCCCAGTTCCCCTGCGAGCAGCACCAGCGTCAGGCCGGCCAGCACAATGCCCAGGATTGCCGCAGCCGTCCGGTCGAACGACGACGAGTACCGCAGGAAGATGACGCGCGTGAACGTGTTGTACCGGACGATCGAGACGGCGCCGAAGTCGCTCAGGACGTACAGGACGACCAGCAGGAGGCCCGCGGCTACCGCGGGGATGAGCGCCGGGGCAACCACCGTTGCGAACGCACGAAACGGGCCCGCGCCCAGCGAACGCGCAGCCTCTTCCTCGCTCGGGTCGAGCGTTCGCAGGGCCGCGCGAAGCACCATGAACACGTACGGGAAGCTCACCGCGGAGAGCGTCAGGGCGGCGCCCCAGAAGCCGTAGATCTCCGGCAGGCGTTCGACGCCAAGCGGTTCGAGCCAGCCCTGCACGATGCCGCGCGGACCGAGCGCCGCGACCACCGTCATCGCCATCACGTACGACGGGATCGCCAGCGGCAGCGTCAGCACCACTGCCCACGCGCGGCGCAGCGGCAGGTCGGTGCGGACCGTGAGCCACGCCGCCGGCAGTGCGATCGCCACGCACACCACGCCGACGGCCATGGAGAGCTTGATGCTGTTCGCCAGGAGGTCGAGTGCCGGGCCCGTGAGGGTTTCGCGCCAGGGCTCCCATCCACGCTCGGTCGACCGCTTCAGCAGGTACCAGAGCGGCAGGAGCGTGGCCGCGACCACAACGAGCCCCGGCAGCCAAAGGGCTACCGGGGCTCGAAGGCCATTCCTGGACGGCAGAACGGCCATGACCTACTGCAGCACGCCTGTCGACCGAAGGAGTTCGAGGGTCCCCTCGAGGTCGTCCAGGTTCGACAGGTCGAGGTCGGGCGGGTCGATTTCGCCGAGCGGCTTAATGCGTGCGTCCGGCTCGACGCCCGGGATCAGCGGGTATTCGAACGTCTCCTCCGCGAAGTACTTCTGGGCCTGCTCCGAGAGCAGGAATTCGATGAGCTTGAGGGCAGCTTCCTGGTTCTTCGAGCTCTTCAGGATGCCCACGCCCGCGACGTTCACAAGCGAACCGGGGTCGTTCGGCGCGGTGTAGTGGTTGCGGGCCTTGAATCCTTCGCCCTGGTCCTTGATGAAGCCCCACAGGTAGTAGTGGTTCACCAGGCCGAGCTCGATTTCGCCGTTCGCCACCGCCTGCACGATGTCGCGGTTGTTCCCGTATTCGCGGACACCGTTCGCCTTCATGTCTTCGAGCCACTGGCGCGCGGCGTCCTTGCCTTCGAGCTCGATCAGCGCCGTGACGAACGCCTGGAACGACGCATTCGTCGGAGCCCAGCCGATCTTGCCGTTCCACTTCGGGTCGGTCAGGTCGTGCACGGAGTTCGGGACGTCGGCCTCTGGCACGAGATCCGGGTTGTACACGATGACGCGCGCCCGGGCGCTAATGCCGATCCACTGGCCGTTGTCCGCCCGGTACTTCGGGTCGACCTTGTCCAGGAGATCTTCCGGCAGGTCGGCCAGCAGCCCGGCTGCTGCGACCGCGCCGAGGCCGCCCGCGTCCTGCGCGAAGTAGACGTCGGCCGGCGAACGGCTGCCTTCCTCAAGCAGCAGCGCCGCGAGCTCCGAGGTGCTGCCGTACTTCACCTCGACTTCAATGCCGCTCGCCTTTTCGAACTCGTCGATGATCGGCTGGACGAGCGACTCGCTTCGGCCCGAATACAGCGTGAGCTTGCCACCGCCGGTCGAGGTGGCCGTTTCGGTGGCCGCGCTGGTCGACGTCGCCTCGCCAGTGCCGGTAGCGCTCGGCGTCTCGTCGTCATCATCGTCGCCGCCGCAGGCTACCGCGAAGAGCGCCACCAGCGCTCCCAGGAGGGCCAGCATCCACAGCCGTCCATGCGTGATCCTCAGCATGAAAGCTCCTTCCGTCTAATCTAAGTCGAGAGATTAGGAGCGCCTAATCCTACGCGCAAGTTAAGCCATGCTGACCAAATGCACTCCGCCAGCATGAAGAACTGAGGCTCGCTGTACACGATCGTTTGGCCCGCGTTTGCTCACCGAACGGCCCGGAAACAGAAAACCGCCCCCTCCATAGCGGAGGGGGCGGGCATCACATGCCAGGAGAGCTGGCCGGGGCTGCTCCTTCTAGTAATCCTCCATCGGAGGCGGCGGAGCGGCCGGCGGCTGCGGGATTTCCGCAACCAGCGTATCGGTCGTCAGCACCAGCGAAGCGATGCTGACCGCGTTCTCGAGCGCCGAGCGGCTGACCTTCACCGGGTCGACGATGCCGAGCTCGTACATGTCGCCCCAGCGGTCCTTCTCGGCGTCCCAACCATGGGTCGGGTTCTCGAGCTTCTTAATCCGGTCGACGATGACGGCGCCTTCCAGGCCACCGTTTTCCGCGATCTGGAAGGTCGGCTCTTCGAGCGCCTCGGCAAGGAGGTTCACGCCGACGCGCTCATCTTCGTTCTCGAGCGTCTGCGCGAACTCGCGGAGCGCCTTCTGCGCGCGGATGAAGGCGACACCGCCGCCCGGCACGACACCCTCATCGACGGCGGCGCGGGTAGCGCTGAGCGCGTCCTCGACGCGGAACTTCTTCTCCTTGAGCTCCACCTCGGTCGCAGCGCCCACCTTGATGACTGCGACACCACCGGCGAGCTTGGCAAGCCGCTCCTGCAGCTTCTCGCGGTCGAAGTCGCTCGTCGCGTCCTCGATCTGCGCCTTGATCTGCTTGATGCGGGCCTGGATCGCCTCGTCGGTGCCGTGGCCCTCGATGATGGTGGTGTCGTCCTTGTTCGCCACCACGCGGCGTGCACGGCCGAGGTCGGCAACCGTTGCCTGGTCGAGCTTCAGGCCGATGTCCTCGGTGATGAGCGTGCCGCCCGTCAGGATGGCGATGTCTTCGAGCATGGCCTTGCGGCGGTCACCGAAGCCCGGCGCCTTCACGGCAAGGACGTTGATCGTGCCGCGAAGCTTGTTCACCACCAGCGTCGCCAGCGCTTCGCCCTCGATGTCATCGCAGATGATCACGATGTCCTTCGTGACCTGCATGACCTTCTCGAGCAGCGGCAGGATTTCCTGCACCGCGCTGATCTTCTTGTCGGTGATGATGATGTACGGGTTCTCGACGACCGCTTCCATGCGGTCCGGGTTGGTCACGAAATACGGCGACACATACCCGCGGTCGAGCTGCAGGCCGTCGACGAACTCCGTCTCGAACTTGATGCCACGCGACTCTTCGACGGTGATGACGCCGTCCTTGCCGACCTTCTCCATCACGTCGGCGATGAGTTCGCCGATCTGGGGGTCGTTCGCAGAGATGGAGGCCACGTGCGCGATCTGGTCCTTCGTGAGCACCGGCCGGGCCTGCGAGCGCAGGTCCTGCACGGCCACCGAAAGGCCCTTATCGATGCCGCGCTTCACGAACATCGGGTTCGCGCCAGAGGCAACCACCTTCAGGCCGCCGCGCACGAGCGCCTGGGCAAGCACCGTCGCCGTCGTCGTGCCGTCGCCCGCCACGTCGTTGGTCTTCGTCGCGACCTGCTTGGCGAGCTGCGCGCCCATGTTTTCGAACGGGTTCTCGAGCTCGATTTCGCGCGCGACAGTAACGCCGTCCTTCGTGATCGACGGCGCACCGTACTTCTTATCGATGACGACGTTGCGGCCGCGCGGGCCGAGCGTCACCTTCACAGCGTCGGCGAGCGCATCCACGCCGTCCTTCAGGCTACGGCGGGCTACCTCGTCGAACACCAGTTGCTTTGCAACCATTCGTGCTTCCTCTCGAACCGCGAAGGCGCCGGCCCGTGAAGCACCCCCGCTTCACCGGCCCGCGCCTCCGCACGGGATAAGGGTCTAGACGACGAGCTTCGCCAGGACGTCCTTCTCGTTCAGGACGATGTAGTCCTCGCCATCGATCTTGACTTCGGTGCCGGTGTACTTGGCGTAGAGAATGCGGTCGCCTTCCTTCAGGTCGATGGCAATGCGGTTGCCGTTGTCATCGAGCCGGCCAGGGCCAACGGCGACGACTTCGCCCTGCTGCGGCTTCTCCTTCGCGGTATCAGGAATAACCAGGCCGCTCGCGGTCACCTCTTCCTGCTTCAGCGGCGTGATCACGATGCGATCGGCCAGCGGGACCAGCTTGGTCTTCGCCTTCGTTTCGGCCATGGGGTTCAGCCTCCTGGATCAATGCGAATTGGAATAGCAATCGGGATGTTAGCACTCTCCGTGTGTGAGTGCTAGCACCAGTGTAGGCCCGGCCGCTACAAACAGCCAAAACCCCCGTTACTTGAACTCGTAACCGCCACGCACTCCCGGCGGATCCGGGTCCATCAGCACGTTCACGCAGGCCGGCTTCCCGCTTTCGAACGCGCGCTGGATGGCCGGCTTAATCTGCTCCGGGTGCTCCACGAACTCGCCGTGGCCACCGAGCCCTTCCACCACCAGGTCGTACCGCGCGTTATCGCCAAGCTTCGTTGCCGGCGTCCGGTTCTCGCCGTACATGCGCTTCTGCTCGATGTAGATCTGGTGCCACACGCGGTCGTTCCCAACCACGGCAACCACCGGCATGTTGAAGCGCACGAACGTGTCGAAGTCGAAGCCGTTCAGGCCGAAGGTGCCGTCGCCGTTGATCATCAGCACCTTCTTGTTCGGCGCTGCCACCGCGGCCGCCATGCAGAACCCGGTGCCCACGCCGAGCGTGCCGAACGGGCCCGGGTCCATCCACTGGCCGGGGTTATTGATCGGCAGCACGCTCGCCGCCTGCGCGACGATGTCGCCACCGTCGCCGATCACGATCGTGTCGTCGTCGACGAACTCGGCGATTTCCTTGCACAGCCGGAGCGGGTGGATCGGCATCGCGTCGGAGTTCATGTAGACCTCGCGCTGCTGGTCCGCCTGGTTCTCGAGGTTCCGCAGCATCTGCATCCACTCGCTGTGCTGCGCCTTGCCAATCTCGGCAGTGAGCTGCAGCAGCGCCTGCCGGATGTTCGCTTCGATGCCGATGGTGAAGTCGCGGTTCTTGCCGATTTCCCGCGGGTCGATGTCGATCTGGATGACCTTCGCCTCGGGGTTCCACGCCGGCGAACGGCCGTACTTCAGCCGGAAGTCGATCGGCGTGCCCAGGATCACGATGCAGTCCGACTGCGCGAACGCGGGCTTGCGCGACAGGCTGAAGAAGTTCGGGTGGTCCTGCCGCAGCGAGCCGCGGCCCATGGCGTTCGTGTACACCGGCACGTCGGCTGCCTGCGCGAACTCGGCGAGCTCCTTATGCGCCCGGTGCCAGAACACGCCCGAGCCGGCCATCACCATCGGCCGCTCCGCCTTCGCGATCGCCTCGGCTGCCTCCTTGATGAGCGTTGGGTCGGCCATGATTTCGCCCTTCGGGCGGTAGTTCTGCGGCCAGTCGATCTGGTCCTCGTCGACCTTGCCGAAGAGGACGTCCGACGGGATCTGCAGGAACACCGGGCCATAGCGGCCGGTCATCGCCTCGCGGAAGGCCATCGCCATGTAATAGGGAATGCGCCGCGTCTCGTAGACCGTCTGGGCCCACTTGGTGATCGGCTTCATCACGTCCAGGAGTTCGATGTCCTGCAGCGAACCCATGTCGTATTGGCGCAGCGGCGACCGGCCGCCGATGACAACCATCGGGCTCGAAGCCTGGTACGCGTTCGCTACCGCGGTAACCACGTCGGTGACGCCCGGGCCGGCCGTCACCACCGCCACGCCCGGCTTGAAGGTGATGCGCGAATAGCCGTCGGCAGCGTGGCCCGCCGACTGCTCATGCCGGGTGTCGATGATCTCGATGCCGTTGTTCAGGCACCCTTCGTAGATGTTCTGGATGTGCCCGCCAGAGAGCGTGAAGATGTGGCCCACGCCCTCTTGCTTGATCATCCGGGCGATCATTTCGCCGCCGTCGATCAGGTTGCCCATGTAGTGCTCCCACTATGGTTGGTGGGGGCAGTATATGCCCGGAAGGGCCCCGGGCGCCCGGAACTAGCGGCGGCGCGGTGGTCGGCGGCGCGGAGATTCGTCGCGCAGGTTCGAAAGCGCCAGCACGGCAGCAAACAGCAGCCCCGAGCCGGTGAAGAGCACGAACAGGAACGTCGACGAGTCCACCGCGACACCTCACGAAGCTGGTACCTACAGGACGCACGCTCGCGCTCGAAAGTTCCGCTAGCGTGCCAGTTCGCCGAGAAGTTCACGGACTGCCGCTCTCGAGGCGTCATCCGCGGCGACATACCGCTCCCGGTCGAGCAGGGCCGCGACGATCCCTGCCGGGAAGATGGCGTGCGGGTCGCCGCCGGGGAGCTGGGTTCGGTGCGCGCCGATCGCGCGCAGCTTGCGCTCGGCCACGCTGGCCGTGTCGGTGTCAAAGTCGAACGAATCCGTCCCGATGGCCCCGGGCGGCGGGTTCGGCGGGTCGCCCATCATGTCGCGGCACTTCTCCCACTGGGGAAGGAAGAGCCCCTTCGAGAACGCCACGAATAGCAGCGCGGGCCGTTCGCCGGGCGCCATCGCTGCCCGGGTCTCGCGCACCCACGCGTGCACAGCGAGATGGTCGGGGTGGCCGTAGGCGCCGTCGGGCCCGAGCGTCAGCACGAGTTCGGGCTGTTCCTGCTTGAAGGCCTCGCGGGTGCGCCGCATGCCCTCCTCGTTGCGCTCCCGCAGGCCCCCGTCGGGAAGCCGCCAGCAGACGGGCGGTTCGGCGCCGAGGATCTCGCATGACGTGGCCAGTTCCCCCTCTCTCGCACGGGTGAGCGCTTCGGGCCCCATTGGCCCGCCGTCGTGGCGCTGGCCCCCTTCTCCCGAACTGGCGCAGTGCACCACGCACCGCCACCCGCGGTTCGACAGCAGGGCCAGCAGCCCACCGAACGCATACGATTCGTCGTCCGGGTGGGGAACGATAGCCAGCACCGTCGGCATGTGTTCAACGTACCTGTGAGGGCTGGCGGTGCGCGAGTATCCGTCGTAGCCTCACGCTCTGGTAGAGTTTCCCCGCTTTGGCCGGGGAGACCCGGAAATCTGGCAAAGGAGTTGAGTTCGAATGGCCGGACGGCTTGAAGGCAAGGTGGCCATCGTCACCGGTGCCGGTCGCGGCATCGGCCGGGCCGAAGCCCTGCTGCTCGCCCAGGAAGGCGCACGCGTCATCGTCAACGACGTTGGCGGTTCCAAGGCGGGCGAAGGCGCCGATACCACCCCCGCCGAAGAGGTTGTCGCTGAAATTAAAAAGATGGGTGGCGAGGCCATCCCGAACTTCGACAGCGTCACCTCGTTCGAAGCGGGCGAGCGCATGGTCAAGCAGGCGCTCGATACCTGGGGCCGCCTCGACATCCTGGTGAACAACGCCGGCATTCTCCGCGACCGCATGATCTTCAACATGACCGAAGAGGAGTGGGACGCGGTCATTGCCGTGCACCTCAAGGGCCACTTCACCATCACCCGCCACGCGGCGATGGTGTTCCGGCAGCAGCGCAGCGGCCGCATCATCAACACCAGCTCGGAGTCCGGCCTCGGCAACATGGGCCAGGCCAACTACTCGGCCGCCAAGGAAGGCATCATCGGCCTCACCCGCACGCTCGCGCTCGACCTCGGCAAGTACGGCGTGACGGCGAACGCCATCCGCCCGCGCGCCGGCACGCGCCTCACGCTCTCCGATGAACTCCGCGCGGCCATGGAGCGCGCCCGCCAGACGCAGGCCGCTGCCGGTGGCACCGATACCCCGGCCCAGTCGGCCATCTCCCAGCTCGAGGAACTGAAGCCCGAGCTCGTCGCGCCGCTTGTGGTTTACCTCTGCACCGACGCTGCAGCGAACGTGAACGGCCGCGACTTCATCGTCGGCGGCAACGAAATCTCGCTCGTCTCGCTCCCCGACAAGGAGCGCACCATCTACCGCGAGGGCGGCTGGGACCTCGATTCGCTCGAGCGCGTCTTCCCGTCCACGCTTGGCGCCGGGCTCCGCAACCCGATGCCACCGCAGCCGCCGAAGGAGTCGTAGTTCTCTCTTTCGAGGCACACACGAAGGGCCCGCCAAACCGGCGGGCCCTTTCCGTTGTTAGCCTGCGAACGCCTGGTCCCGGATCATCTCGACGACGATTGCGCTGGCTTCGCCGCCGCCGATGCACAGCGTCGCGAGGCCATACCGCCCGCCCGAAGCCTGCAGGCCGTTCAGCAACGTCGCGACGATGCGCGCGCCGCTCGCGCCGATCGGGTGCCCGAGCGCCACCGCGCCGCCGTGCGGGTTCACGCGCTCCGGGTCGAGCCCCAGTTCGCGGATCGCCGCCAGCGTCACCACGGCGAACGCCTCGTTGATCTCGTAGATGTCGATGTCCGACGCCGCCAGGCCGGCCTTCGCCAGCACCTTCTTGATGCATTCGATGGGCGCCGTCGTAAACCATGCCGGGTCCTGGGCGAACGACGCCTGCGCCAGGATCCGCGCGATCGGCCGGACGCCCTGCTGGCGCGCTGCCTCTTCCGAGAGAACGACGGCAAGCCCGGCGCCGTCGTTGATCGTCGATGCGTTCGCTGCGGTGACCGTGCCGTCCGGTTCGAACGCAGGGCCAAGCGAACCCATCCGCGACAGGTCTACCGAGAACGGCTCTTCGTCCTGGTCGACCACCGTCACGCCCTTCCGTCCCGGCACCTCGACCGGCACGATCTCCTTCGCGAAGTGGCCGCTTTCGATGGCCGCTCGCGCCCGCTCATAGCTCCGGACGGCGAACGCATCCTGCTCCTCGCGGGTGAAGTGGTACTCCTTCGCGCAGAGGTCGGCGAAGTTGCCCATCGCCTTGTTCCCGTAGGGGTCCCACAGCCCGTCCCACTGCATGTGGTCCTTCAGTTCGACGGGCCCGAACTTGTAGCCGGTTCGGCTGCCCATGAGCAGGTGCGGCGCCCGGCTCATGCTCTCGGCGCCACCGGCGAACACGATGTTCGCATCGCCGAGGCGGATGGCCTGGTCGGCGAGCATGATGGCTTTCAGCCCCGACCCGCAGACGCGGTTGATGGTGGTCGCACAGACGCTCTTCGGCAGCCCGCCGGCGATGGCGGCCTGGCGTGCTGGCGCCTGCCCGACGCCCGCGGGCAGCACGCACCCGAGGATGATCTCGTCCACGCTCTCCGGCGCGATGCCCGTTGTTGCGAGCGCATCCTTCACGAGCACGCCCGCGAGGTGCGGTGCGGGCACGCTCGACAGGCTTCCGTTCAGCTTTCCGATCGGCGTGCGCTTTGCGTAGGCGATGACAGACTGGTTGGACAATCCGCAGCTCCGAGGGAAGTTTCAGCCGATCGTACGGCAGTTCTCACTAACGACCCCGCGCGCTCTTTTCTCGTTCCGGAAAAGTGACCGCGAGAATTCTCCCGAACGAAGTACCGCATTCTTTCCCCTCGTTTTGTTCGTCCACGAATTCGCAAAGTAGCCTCGTTTGCATTGCTGTCACGTATTCGTTACAGCCCCGAGGCGAACTATGCGAAATCTGCTACGTGGACGCGGACAACAACTCCTTACGGCGTTTCTGCTCGGGCTCATCCTCGCGCTGCTCGCGACCGGGCAGGTCGTGAAGGCGCAGACGCCCGAAGGCGAAGAGGCGGCGGTGCCGCTTCCCCGCCGCGCGAATATGACCGGCTTCGACATCTCCTGGCCGCAGTGCGGCGGCTGGTACCCGTTCGACCCCATCGGCTTCGGTATCGTCGGCGTGACCGGCGGCCGTGCCTTCACCGAGAACCCGTGCCTCGCCAACCAGTGGGAGTGGGCGAACCGCGGCGACTACCCCGCAGAGGTCTACATCAACGTCGATTACTGGCGCACCACCTCCTACCACCAGTTCTTCGGGCCAGCCGGCCTCTGCTCCCCGCACGACGTGATGTGCCGGGCCTACAACTACGGCTGGAACACCGCCCGCCACGCTGTCGAATACGGCCGTTCGCAGGGCGTCGATGCGACCCGCTGGTGGCTCGACGTCGAAACCATGAACTATTGGTCGCCCGACAAGCAGGCGAACGCCCGCGTGATCGCCGGCGCCATCGACTACCTGCAGGGCGAAGGACTCGGAGTTGGCGTGTACTCCACGCCCTACCAGTGGGGCGTCATCGCGGGTGACTTCGCACCGGGCCTCCCCGTGTGGACCGCCGGCGCTCTCAACCTCTACGACGCCGCGTCCCGCTGCGGGAACCCGCGGTACGCGTTCGGTGGTGGCCACATCGAACTCGTCCAGTGGGTCGAGGGCTACGACCGGAACTACGCCTGCCAGTAGCCATCCGGTTCAGCGAACGAACCTCAACGAGGCCGCCTTCACCACGAAGGCGGCCTCGCTGTTTCCCCGGCCCCTTTCGCAACCCGGGAATCCCCCGCTGCTCGGTAGACGTATAGTTAACGCGGGGTGGGAGGAAACGGACATGCGCTGGATTGCCCTCGCGGCCGCGCCGCTGCTCGCTGGCCTGGTGCTCGCCGGCTGCGGCGACGATGACGACGACGACACGACCCCGACCGCCGAACCAACGACTGCTACCGCAACCGAAACCGCCACATCTGCACCCACCGAAACCGCGACGGCCGGCGCCACCGGCACCGCCACAGTGGCCGATGGCACGCCGGCCGCCCCCGGCGACGCAGGCACCGACCCCGTCGACGTCACGGCAACCCCGTCGGCCCCGAGTGGCACTGTCACCGTGGTGGATGTCCGCACTGGCGGCCACGAAAACGCCGACCGCATCGTGTTCGAGTTCGAAGGCGGCATCATTCCGCCCGCCCACATCGCATACGTTGACAGCGTCTCCGAGTGCGGTTCGGGCGAAACGGTCGATGTCGAAGGTTCGGCGATCCTCGAAGTTCGCATCGACAATGCCGTCGGCCACACCGAGGCCGGCCAGCCCACCATCGACGCCGAGGTCGATGGCCCGGGCGGCACGATCGAGGAGGCGGTGCGAAGCTGCGACTTCGAAGGCGTCGTGAGCTACGCCGTAGGCACGACCGGCAAGCAGCCGTTCAAGGTCACCACGCTGCAGAGCCCCGCGCGCCTCGTCATCGACGTCTTCAAGGAGTGACCTGGCGCCGGGCTCCGGGCACAACGAAACAGGGCCGGGCGATTCGCCCGGCCCTGTTGCTGTCTTCGTGGCTGCGAACTAGTCGAGCCGCTCGATGACGGTCGCGGTGCCGATGCCACCGCCAACGCACATCGTGACGAGGCCGTAGCGGCCGCCGGTGCGCTCGAGCTCGTTCAGCAGGGTGCCGAAGAGGCGAGCACCGGTCGCGCCCGTCGGGTGGCCAAGCGCGATCGCGCCGCCGTTCACGTTCACCTTGTCCATGTCCGGCTGGAGTTCGCGCTTCCAGGCAAGCACGACGCTCGCGAACGCCTCGTTGATCTCGGTGAGGTCGATGTCGCGCATCGAGAGGCCCGCGCGCTGCAGAGCGAGCTGCGTCGCCGGGATCGGGCCGGTCAGCATGAGCTCCGGATCGGAGCCAACCACGGCCTGCGAGACGAAGCGGGCGCGCGGCTTCCAGCCCATCTTCTCGGCGAACTCCCGGTGCGTGATGAGCACCGCCGCCGAGCCGTCGGTGATCTGGCTGGAGTTGCCGGCGTGATGGACGCCGTTCTCCTTGAACGACGGCTTCAGGGTCGCAAGGATTTCCGGCGTCGTGCCCGGGCGGATGCCCTCATCGAAGTCGATGATGGCGTCTTCCCACTCCTCGGTGCCGTCTTCCTTCTTGATCTTCTTCTTGCCCGGCACCGGGATCATCTCGTTCTTGAAGCGGCCCTCCTTGGCGGCCTGCGCAGCCTTCACCTGGCTGTGCGCACCGAACTCGTCGGCCTCTTCGCGGGTAATGCCCCACTTCTCGGCGATGCGCTCGGCCGAAAGCCCCTGCGACGTCAGGTCATACTGCTCGCGCATCTTCTGCGTGAAGGGATACCCATACTCCTTCACCACGTTCGCGCCCAGCGGAATCTGCGACATCCACTCGGTGCCGCCCGCGATCACCACATCGTGCACGCCGCTGGCCACCTGGTTGACAGCGAAATGCACTGCCTGCTGGCTCGAGCTGCACTGCTGGTCCATCGTCACCGCCGGGACCGTGTACGGCCAGCCTGCGGTCAGGACAATGTTCCGGCCGAGGTTCGTCGACTGGGCGCCGACCTGGCTCACACAGCCCCACAGCACGTGGTCGACGATTTCCGGCTCCAGGCTGTTGCGCTCCTGGAGCGCCTTCAACAGGAGCGACGAGGTTTCGACCGGGTTGTTCTGGCTCAGAACGCCGCCGCGCCGGCCAAGCGGCGTGCGGACAGCATCCACGATGACGACTTCGCGCATGATTGAAGTATCCCTTCGGCAAATTGAAATGCCCCGCCAGTGTACCAGCTTCGTTTAGGCGAACGCGAAGTGTCGGCCCTCCGCGATTCCCGCCAGCCGCCGGCGCACGTAGCATTGGCCCACGGTAACTTCCGGAGGAGAGCCAGTGGCCACCTATCAGACCATCCTCTACGAAAAGGCCGACGGCGTCGGCACCCTCACTATCAACCGGCCCGAGCACTTCAACGGCATGACGGTCCGCATGCTCCGCGAGACGTACGAATGCCTGCTCGAAGCCGCGGCCGACCCCGACCTTCGCATTCTTGTGCTCACCGGCGCGGGCCGTTCGTTCTGCCCGGGCGCCGATCTCAAGGGTGGTTCCGAGGACGAACCGCGCGACGATCCCATCTATTACCACGTTCCGCGGCTGCTTCACGAAATGCCGGCGCTCACCATCGCCGCGATCAACGGCGCCTGTGCGGGCGCCGGGTTCGGCTGGGCCTGTGGCGCCGACATCCGTGTTGCCGCCCGTTCGGCGAACTTCAGCACCGCCTTCCTGCGTGTGGCCGTCGCCGGCGACATGGGCCTCCCGTGGTCACTGCCGCGGCTCGTCGGGGCTTCGAAAGCGCGCGAGCTGTCGTTCCTCTGTGAGAAGTTCAGCGCCGAAGAAGCTCATCGCATCGGTCTCGTGGCTCGCGTCTGGGACGACGATGTCTTCCGGCAGGAAGTTGATGCGATGGTGAAGCGGCTTGCCGCCATGGCTCCTCGGGCGCTCCGCACCATGAAGGCGCACTACGTCGCGGCCGAACGCATGGGCTTCAAGGAATACCTCGAGCTCGAGACTGAGCGGCACTGGGTGCTCGTTCGCTCCGAAGACTTCCGCGAAGCCGCCCGCGCTTTCGTGGAGAAGCGCGATCCCGTGTTCAAGAACCGGTAGCCCTTCGCTGACCCGGGGAAAGGCTCGCGGGCGCGTCCCGGCCGGCCGTCCCCCGGAATTCGCGACAACCGAACGCACCCCCGGCCTCGCCCCGGGCGTATCCTCGGGGCGAGGCGCAGGCATGCAGACCTACGATCGTTTCCGTGCGATGGACACCGACGTCGACGTGACTGTCGAGGCGGAAGGGTTCGTCGCCGATGCGCTGCTTTCGGTTCGCCTCCTGTTCGAAGAGCAGGAGGCGATCTTTTCGCGGTTTCGCCAAACCAGTCTCCTCAGCGCGCTGAACCGCGGCGAGGTGGTGCGCGACGCTCGCTTCGCCGAAGCCTGCAGGCTGGCGATCGAGGCGTTCGAGTTCACCCGCGGCATCTTCAACCCCATGGTGTTGCCCGCGCTCGCCGCGGCCGGCTACGACCGGACGTTCGCAGAGGTCACCGGCGGTTCGCTTCGCCCGCAGCCCGTGCCCGACCCGCGCGATAGCCTCGTCATAGAGGGCGATACCGTGCGCCTTCGTTCCGGTGCGCTCGACCTCGGCGGCATCGTGAAGGGCTGGACCGTTGATTTGGCCGCCGGCCTCCTTGCCGAACGCGGACTCCCCGCGCTCGTGAACGCCGGGGGCGACCTCCGCGCTGTCGGCGATGAAGAAGGGGAAGGAGGCGGCTGGCTCGTCGAGGTAACGGGGCCCGGGGGCGCGGTTGCCTGGAGCGGCCCCTGCGCGGGCGCGATGGCTACCTCCACGATCGCCAGGCGCCGCTGGCGCACGAACGATGGGTCCGAGGCGCACCATCTCATCGACCCGCGAACCGGCCTGCCCGCGCAGTCCCCGTTCGTTCAGGTAACCGTGCGGGGCGAGTTGACCTGGCGCGCCGAGGCCTGGGCGAAGTCGATCCTCATCGCTGGCGAAGACCTCGTGCCGGCCGCCCTGGATGACGGCTACGCGGTGCTCGCGCTCTGCGCGGACGGTTCTCCCCGCTCCCGGGGCTGGGAAAAGTAGTTCTTTACCTTCCGACTCTTTTTCGCTGCGGGAGCGATGTCCCTGGTGAAACCACCCTGGAGGACTCGCCATGAACCGCATCGCATCCGTTCTCACGGCGGGTGTCACAACCGTGCTGGCCGGCGCCGTCGCTGCCGTGGCTGTTGTGGGCGCCGCGACCGGCAACGACGACCGCGACGACTCGTTCGTCACCGAAGCGCCCATCGTCATCCCCGCCGCTGGCAACGTGGCCGCCGCGCAGCCGGACAACGTCTCGTTTGACAACAACGCGTTCGACGGCAGGGGCGGCCTCCGCTCGGACTTCGACGATGACGACCACTTCGACGACAAGGGCGGCCTGCGCCCCGACAACCAGCGGGGCGGCCGGTGGGATGACGACGACGACGATGACCACCACCACCGGGACCGCGACCGGCACGGCCACGATGATCGGGAGCACGACGATGACGACCGGGACGACGACTAAGCGGGCGAGCAAATCGCGTTTCCGCAGTACGAAGCTCGCCACTGTCCTAACTGCGTTCGGTACCTTCGCGCTCGTGCTTGGGGGCGTGGGCCTGGTTGGCGCCCAAACCGAGGATGCACCGCAGCCCCTGGTTGTTCGCCGGCCGGTGATTGTCGTCGATAGCAACGGGCAGCCCGTTGCGTCGGATGGCGAACTCCGGCAGGCACCGTCCGCGCCGCCGCGGTCCTCTGCCATCATGCGCCAGTCGCGTCAGAGCAGGGGGTCGTGAAATGCGTGGAATCGTGTACGGACTCGCCGGCCTGGCCGCCTTCGTTCTTCTCGGCAGCGTCCTGGGCCTGGTTGCGACCGAACCCTCGCCGTGGATGGGTGAACACGGCCCGTGGTACGTGTCGCGGGCCGCAGGGCTCACCGCCTATCTCCTCCTCTGGGCCGGTGTCGTTGGTGGCCTGTTGATGTCGTCGGCGTGGTTCGATGGGTTCGTGCATCGCGGGCGGCTGCTCGCGATGCACGAAACCGCCGCCATCGCCGGCCTCGGGTTCGCGGCGCTCCACGCGCTGGCGCTCATCCCCGACGGTTGGACGGACCTCACCATCCTGCACCTGCTGGTCCCCTTCACCGCTCCATTTGACCGTTCACTCAACGCCCTCGGCACGCTCACCCTCTATCTGGCTGGTATCGTGACGGTCTCGTTCTGGATGCGGTCGCTGATTGGAGCGAAGACATGGCGCCTGGTGCACTTTGCCGCGTTCGTTGCCTGGGGGGGTGCGCTCTGGCACGGCATGCAGCTTGGCACCGACAGCAGGACAGCCTGGGTCGCAGCCCTCTATGCGCTCTCGGCGCTCGCCGTGTGCTTCGCGGTGGTGCTGCGACTGACGTATCGAAAAGCGTTGCCACGGCGCCAGGAGGTGCCACGTGAGGTCCCGGTCCGCGCTGCCTGATCGCCTCCAATCGGCGCTCGAAGGGTCCCACTACGACCCGGATGACTCCGAGATTGCGTCGCTCGTTCGCGTTGCCGCACTGGCCCGGGGGCTCGCGCCCTCCGGGCCCGATGCGGCGGCTACGCAACGCCTTCGCGATGCCTTCGAAGCCACAATGGCCAGGCCCGTTCGCCCGCTGTGGCTTCGCTGGCTTGGGAGCTGGATCGGGGCTGGCCCGGCTCCTCGGCCGCTCGTCGAACGGCTGGCGGCCGGGCTCGTGTTGGTGAGCATCGCCGGCAGCGGCGCCGGTGCCGCTGCCGGCGTTTCGCCTCTCGATGCCGCCGGGCGCACGGTCGACTTCGTGCAGTCGCTGGTCGCGAACCTCGACCCGCGCAACGGCTCCGGGCAGCCGGCCACGGAGACCCCGNCGCCGTCGAGCACGCCCGCGCCCGCNACAGCTACGCCCACNTCCACGGAGCCGGCGCCGACCCCAACGGCTGGCGGTTCGGCGACGCCCACNCCCGATGATGAGGACGACGACCACTCGGGCCGCGGCCGTGACGACCGTCGTGACGACGACGACGATGAGCACCGCGAGGAAGACCGCCGTGGGCGCTCGGGCCGCGACGACGGCTCCGACGATAATCCTTCTCCNGACGAGGACCGGCCATGACGGTGGCCTACACCGCGCGGATCGCGCTCGGCCAGGGGCTCGTCCGCCTATGGCTCGCCGCGGTCAGGGGCGTGGACGGTACGTGGCCCGTACCTGCTGCCGATTCGGCGGAGATCGCGCGCCTGCGCGCCCGCGACCCGCAGGCGTGGACGCTCCTGTTCGAACGGGAGATGCCGGCGATCTACCGGTACGCCCTCAGCGCGCTCGGCCGTCCGGATGACGCCGAAGACGTGGCGTCAGCGGTGTTCGCTGCCGCCTGGGAGAGCGCCGACCGCCTGCGGGATGAAGGGCTCCCGGCGCGCGCGTGGTTGTTCGGCATTGCGCGCAACATCATCGGCACCCATCGCCGGTGGCTCGTGCGGCGGCCGCCCGTGGTCGCGCTCGAAGCGTTCGATGCCCCGGCGTGGGATCAACACCTCTCACCGGAGTTGCTGGATCTCGCTCGCGCGCTCCAGAAGCTGAACCGCTCTCAGGCCGAGGTGATTGCGTTTCGCTTCATCCATGGGCTGTCGCTCGAGGAAACGGCTGCCGTGCTGGGCACCAGCGTGGATGGCGTGAAGGGCCGCCAGGCTCGCGCGCTCGCAGCCCTGCGCGACCGGCTCGGGATCGATGAGGGCTAGCGGTTTCGGCTCAGGTTCGAAAGGTCGGCCACGAAGACACTGGGCCCGCTCCGCTCGAGAGCCCCGCCCGCGCGTTCGATGGTGATCACCGCGCCGTCGTACGTCGTCAGGCCCTCCGGGACGAGGCTCACGTGGCGCGCGAACCCGGTCGCGTCAGGACTGAACGTGCCGAGGCTTACGAAGCGCCCGCCCGAGTTGAGCCAGATCTGGTACGTCTCGCCCGGGCCCGGCGGCGGCAGGCGGGTGGCGACGAACCACACGCGCCGCTGCTCGGGGTCCCATACCAGCCGTCCTACTGCCGAGGTGCCATCGTCAAACCGCACGAGTTCCGCGACTTCGCTCCCCGGCGAAAGGAGCGCCACGAGCAGGTCGCGGTCGCTCTGCGCGGCCCGTTCGAGTTCTGCTGCGGCCTGTTCGCTATCCCGCAGCCGCTCGGAGATCAGCGCGATCTCGATCTTCTGCGAAAGCGCGTCGTTCAGTTGCCCGCTGAGCACCGCATTCTCGTCGCGCAGGTCGGAAACCTGGCCGCGCAGCGAAACCATGCCGGCGAACGATGCTACTGCGACCACGATCGCCGCCGCAGCGGCCGCCGCCGGCGTGAACCGCAGCGCGGTCCACAGCGGCCCCCGCCGGATGCCGGCGGCATGCAGGACCCGCTTCTTGAGTCGCGGCGGCGCGGGCCGTATGGGCGTCGCCAGCCCGAGCGTGGCCGCAACGCGCTGGCTCTCGGCGACGAGCGCCTTGCACTGGGCACACTCCGCCGCGTGCAGCGTGATGAGCGCGGCTAACTCCGGCTCGAGTGCGCCGATAGCGTACTCGTCCGCTTGAGCCTCGGTGATGTGCGGAGTCGGTTCGTGCGCCGCGGTCACGAAGGAACGCCCTGCCTTCCTGGAGTTACACCCGGTCTTCCAGCGCCCGGCGAAGCTTCTGCATGCCGAGCCTGATGCGCGTCTTTATCGTCCCGAGTGGTTCGCCGAGGTGGAGCGCGATTTCCTGTTGCGTGTAGCCGCCGAAATAGGCCATCTCCAGCGCCAGCCGCTGATCGGCGGGGAGCTGTGCCAGCGCCGCCCGGACCGTTTTCTGGTCCTCGTGAAGCTGCGCCGCGCGTACCGGGTCGTCGCCTTCCGCAGGGAGCAACGCCAGCGCCGCTTCCTGCACCTCCGACCCCACGACCCCTTCGCGCTTTTGCCGCCGCCCCCGTGCGCGCAGTTCGTCCACCGCCCTGTTGCGAACCACGCTCATCAGCCAGCTCACGAAACGGCCCCGCTCGGCCATGAAGGACTGCGGGCGCCGCCAGAGCCGCACGAAAATGTCCTGCGTTGCGTCTTCCGCCAGCTGCGCGTCACCAAGCACGCGGAGCGAGGTCGAATACACCAGGTCCACGTACCGGTCGTAGAGTTCGGCGAACGCGAGCTCATCGCGGTTCACGACAGCGAGCATCAGGGCCTCGTCCGACCATTCGGCGCGGCTGCTTTGACCGGCAGCCACAACCGGGGTCGCGTCACTCGTTCTGTGAACGCTACGAACCCCTGTCGCTTCTGGATTCCGGTTCAACGTCATCTATCTCCGTGCCGTGCCGCGATGATACAGCGATCCCGGACGTTTACTGCACCTCTTTACCCTGTAACTCGCCCGCGGAACAGGATTTACAGTGGGTTGTCTGACCATCAGCGAAACTGCGGGCCATACGAGACGAGGAGAGTACGTCGGAGAAATGATGCGATTCGCACCAGCCGTAGCCGCCACCCTGGCTTCGGTGGCCCTGGTGGTCGGGGCTTGTTCCGAAAACACCGCCCACCGGGACGATGGCGGCGGCGCCGCAATCGAAACGGCAACCGTCTCCCCGGGTGCCAACCGCACAAGCACGCCCGCGCGCACCGGCGGCCTGCTGACCACGGCCGAGGTGGTGAAGCTCGCCGAACCCGCCGTGGTACGCATCGAAACCGGCGGCAACGTGGGCACCGGTTTCTTCGTTGATGAAGAGGGCTACATCATTACCAACAACCACGTCATCGCCAGCCCGACCGGCAGGCGCGTGACCCCGATGGTCACCCTCAGCGATGGTGCCGTGTACGAAGCCACCATCGTCGGCGTCGATCCCCGCTCCGACCTCGCCCTCCTGAAGATCGAGGCCGACGGCCCCGTCCAGGCCCTCACCCTCGCCGACCTCGACAATGTGCAGATTGGCGATGACGTCGTAGCCATCGGCTACGCGCTCGACCTCGATGGCGGCGAAGGCCCATCGTTCAGCGTTACCCGCGGCATCGTCAGCCAGAAGAACCGCGGCATCCAGGAGACGTCTCCGATCCTCGGCTCCGTCCAGACCGACGCGGCCATCAACCACGGCAACAGTGGCGGTCCGCTGCTCAACCTCTACGGCGAAGTCGTCGGCGTAAACACGGCACTGCAGCCCGATGCCTCCTCCCCGACGGGCATCGCGCAGGGCATCGGCTACGCCGTCGGCGCCGATACGGTCCGTGCCGTCTACGAAGAGCTGAAGGCGCAGGGACGGGTCACCCGGGGCCTGCTCGGCGTTCGCGGTTTTGAAGCGCTGCGGCCGGCCCGGGCCCGCCAGCTCGGCGTTCCCGAGGATAAGGGCGGCGTCTACCTGCCGCTGCCCGGGGAGATGCTCCTCCCGAACGCGAGCAGCGTCGAACCCGGCGGTCCTGCCGACCTGGCCGGCCTCCGCCCGGGCGACGTCATCACCTCGATCGACGGCGAAGCGATTCGCTCCGAAGGTGACCTGGCAGTCGCAATGATCCGGCATGCTCCCGGCGACGAAGTCGACGTCGAGATCTACCGGGACGGTAAGCCCCAGACGGTGCGGGTCGTGCTCGGCGACCCGGGAGACTAACCGGGCTCAACAGTGGCGATGACGCGTTAGCCTGCGGCGCTGGCGGAAGCGGGCGGTTCCCAGCCCGGCACAAACTTCCGCCAGTTCGGCTGTGCGCCCAGGTAGGAGAAGAACGCGTAGTAGAGCGATACGCGCGGCTCGCCCGGCTGGCGGCGCATCGTCATGCCTGCCTCGCGCGGGGTGCGGCCGGCCTTCTTGTGGTTGCACGCCTTGCAGGCGGTCACCAGGTTGTCCCAGGTGTGCTTGCCGCCCCGGTGCCGCGGGATTACGTGGTCCAGCGTCAGGTCCCGTGCTTCCTTTCCGCAGTACACACAGGCGTACCCGTCGCGCGCGAACACTTCTTTCCGCGTGAGCCGCACCTTGGGCCGTGGGCGGCGGATGAAGTGCACGAGCCGAATGACCGATGGGAGCAGGAACTCGTGGGTTGCGCTGCGGATGACTTCGCGGGCGTGCTCGATGACTTCGGCTTTGCCACGCAGGACGAGCACCATCGCCCGCCGTACGTTACACACGTTCAGCGGCTCGTAGTTCTGGTTCAGTACGAGTACGTACCCCGTATCCATTCGCATCGCCGCTATTCGGGATAGTAGCAAAGCCAAACTTCGCATCGCAATTGGGACAGTTTCGCCGGCATTGCGTGAGCGAATTCGCGTGTAGAGTGGCGCCATGCCCCGGCCCGGTTCCGCCGCTGACGCTCGCCGCAAGCTCGACCGCCTCCGCGCGCTCGGGAGTTCGCCGCAACTCCTCCCTCTCGTGACCGAGCTTGTCCAGTCAGAGCGCCAGCCCGGGGTACTGCTTGCGGCGCTCCAGGTGCTCGCCGATTCGCCGCAGCCCGCCCTCCACGACGTTCTCACCGCGCGGTATGAGGAGTTCGAACGAACCGGCCGCCGCGCCGATGCGGGTGGCTTTGTCCGGGCGGCGCTGCTTCGCGCGCTCGAACCGATCGTTTTGCCCGGCGATATCCCGCTGCTCGTCCGGGCCGTCGCGCTCCACGAACCGACGCCGCAGGACGCCGCGGCTCCGACCGGCGTTCGCGCGGCCGCGCTCGCAGCGATGCTTCGCCTCGACCCCGAACTGGCCGCCTACCACGCCGTCGTCGTGCTCTACGACCGGCGGCACACCTCGCAGTTCACCGGCGAACCGGCCGCCACGGCCGCGCGCGTGCTCGCCGCTGCGGGACAGGAGGTCGCGCTCACTGGCTACGTCTTCGCGGGCGGGCACCCCGACGTGGTCGCCGAATGCCTGCGTGAGCTCCGCAACCTGCCGCCGTCCGTCGTTGCCCCGCTGGTCGAAGTGGCTCGTGCGATGCGCGACGAAACGGTCGCCCTCGGCCTCTGCGACTTCTTCGTTCGCCACCAGCCGCGCGACGAGCTTCGAACGGCCATGGTCGACTTCATGCGCCAGGAGGCTTCCAACGAGGTCTACTACTACCTCGCCGCTGCCATCGTGGCCGAGCGCCGCGACGACCTGCTCGAAGCGCTCGCCGAGGTGGCCCGCGAAGAGACCGGCCGGGAGAAGCGTAAGGCCCTCCGGGAGGCGCTTTCCGTTCGCGCCGCCGACCCCGCCATCGCCCCGCTGCTCGACCTCGTTCGCGAGGATTCGCCACCGCGACGCGGTAGGATCGGCGGGTGATGCGCATCGTGTCGCTCGTCCCGAGCCTGACCGAACTCGTCTGGTGGTTCGGTTTCGGCGAGGCGCTCGTCGGGCGCACCACGTTCTGTGTGGAGCCGGCGGGTGAGATCGAACGTGTGCCACGGCTCGGTGGCACGAAGAACCCGAAGATCGACCGCATCATCGAGCTCGAGCCCGACCTCGTGCTCGCGAACAAAGAGGAGAACCGCCGCGAGGACGTGGAGGCGTTACAGGCGGCCGGACTCGAAGTGCTCGTCACCGACCCGAACACCGTCCCGGAGGCGGTGGCGATGATCCGGGACCTTGGCAAGCGGCTCGGTTGCCGGGCGAAGGCCAACGTGCTCGCGGCCGCCATCGAGGCCGAACTCGCGGTCCCCGCTCCCGCGCGACGGCCACGCGTGTTCGTCCCTATCTGGCGGGAGCCGCTGCTGGCGCTGGGCAGCGCCTCCTACGGCCACGACCTGCTCGAGCGCGCCGGCGCGGAGAACATCTTCGCCGACCGCTCCCGCTATCCCGCGGTCACCCGCGAAGAGGTCGAAGCGCGCCGGCCGGACCTCATCTTGCTCCCCGACGAACCCTACCCCTTCGGCGAAACGGATGCCGCGGCCTGGTCAGCAGTTGCCCCCGCGCGTGTGGTCGATGGGAAGCTGCTCTGGTGGTACGGCCCGCGCATTCCCACCGCGCTGCGAACGCTTCGCGAACTGATCGCCGGAGAGGCGGCGCGCTAGTCACTCGCGCCATGGTCGCGGTGCATCAGCCCCTCGGGCATCCCGGCGCCCATGGCGGTTGAAGGAAGCTCCGCTGTTTCCGGTTCGATCTCCCCGCCTTCAAACTCCATCTCCGTGTGGGAGTGCGGCAGGTCGTCGAGGAACTCCTGGAACTGCGAGGGCTCGCCGTCGGGCACCGCCATCATGCTCTTCGCCTGCGTCCATGTGTCGTCCAGCGATGGGTCGTCCGGCGATGCGTCGTCACCGTCGCGGTGGTGCTCGAAGTGCCACAGGTGTTTCCGATCCGGCATGCTGCTGCTCCCTCCCGGCGTCTGCGCGCGAACCTACGTCGCGCCCTACGGGAGGCGCCTCAGTGAAGGCGGCCGCCGCTTGCAGCCGCGTCGCATTTTCGTTCCAGACATAACAAAGGGAGGCCGCGACGGCCTCCCTTCGAGTGGTGTACGTGTGGGGACTACTGGTGCGAGTCGCCTGCCTGCGAGTCGCCTGCCTCGCCCTCGATCCCGGCCTGTTCGGCAAGGTAGGCCCACGTGTCGTGCGAAAGGTCGTGCCAGGTGTCGTGGACCTGCGCCGCCAGTTCGCCCGCCCGGGCCACGTCGATGTTGTCCTTATCGAACTCGGTCGCGAGGTCGTGGAGCAGGCCGGCGAGCCGATTCGCCGTGCCCTCGAGGTTGCTCGGCCAGTCGGTCAGCCGCACGACGGCTTCGAGATGCCGGGCCACCGTCTCGCCGTTCGCCGGGATTTCGCCCTGCTCGTTGAGCTCCTCGTCCATCTCGTGCAGGCCGGCGTTGTCGAGGATGTTGATTGCCGTCAGCACCTGCGTCGTGGTGGACGAAGCGCTACTACCGTTGTCGTCATCATCGCCGCACGCGGCGATCGCCATAGCCGCGGCGAGGCCCAGCAGCGCCAGCGCTGCGGGCCGGAGAAGTTTCCACGCTGTCGAATTCATCGAGCACTCCTTTGTAGCTGAGGATGGGACGGGTCTCGGCTACAGGAGTGGGCGTGGGGGAGCCGGGTCGGGTGCGACGGTATGCGAGCCCGACGGTTCCCAGTGGCGCCCGGCGAGCCATTCGAGCCGCCCTCCGTCGCCACGGAGCGCCAGCGCGTCGCCCGGCATCGCTACGGCCACACCCGGCGCCGCCGGCGCATCGGAACAGGACGCGGAGTCGCCGTGGCAGTGGCTCTCGTGGTCGATGTCCTGGTCCCCGTGCTCGTGGCTGTCGCCCGGCGCTGGGGGCGGAAGGTGGATGTACAGATTGGTCCCGGGCAGCGGGAGTTCCACCGTCCAGTGGCCCAGGAATGTGAGCATCGGGAGCAGCGAGAGCACCAGCGCCCATGAGATACGCCGGGTAGCGTGTGCGCTGTGCAGCGAGAGCCTTGGGTGGGGCGCCACGGGCACAGAATAGATCGTAAGCCGCTTCTGTTCCCCCGGTGGCCTACACCGCCAGCCGGAGCCGCAGGTCAGGGTTCCGGGCGAGCAGCGCGCGTCCCCGTTCGACCAGCGGCGAGAGCGTGCTCTTGTTCCTGCCATCGAACAGTTCGGCGATTTCGCTCAGGCTCCGGCCACGCTCGCGCAGCACCGCCACTGCGACGGCCCGCGCCTCCGCCACGTTCGCCTTCCGCGAACGCCCGATAAGCTCCTCGACCGACGCCTCGAAGTAGCGCGCCACGTTCTCGACGAGCAGCCGGTCGGCGCAGTCGGCCGGTGCAGTCTCGGTGATCGCGATCCGCATCAATTCGGCGTCGAGGCGCCGCATGTCGAGCATGCCCGCCCGGTCGAGCGCGAACGCCGCGTGGACCGCCCCCTGCAGCACGCGGATGGACGGCACCTCGACGTTCGCGATGCGGTCCACCGCCCACGACGGGAGCGCCGCACGCCGGTCGCGAGCAAGCCAGTGCACGAAGTCGCGCCGCTCCTCGACCCGGAACGGTTCGACCTGCGCCACGACACCCGCGGCGAGGCGCGAAACCAGCCGCTCAGGCAGTTCGAGTTCGTAGGGGTGCTTTTCGCTGCCCACGGCGACGAAGCCGCCCGCGTTGGTGATCGCGTCCATCGTGTGCACCAGTTCGTCGAGCGTGCCGGGCTTCTTCGCCAGGTACTGCAGATCGTCGACGACGAGCAGGCGCACGGAGCGAATCTCCGCGTGGAACTCCTCGATTTCGCGGCGCCGGATGGCCGACTGGTAGCGCGTGGTGAACTCTTCGGCGCTGAGGCAGGCCGTGCGCCAGCCGCGGTCCAGCGCAGCCGCCGCGAGCGCGTGGAGCAGGTGCGTCTTGCCCATGCCCGGCTGGCCGAACACGACAACCGGGCTGATCGCCATCCGCCCGTCTTCGAGCAGCGACCGGCAGCACTGGTAGGCCAGCCGGTTGCCTTCGGCGCGGATGTAGCGGTCGAAGGTGTACTCCGGGTTGAGCGTGCCGACCAGCTCGCCGCGCGTGACCGCGTTCGTGGTGCGCCGTTCCTTCGCTTCCGCAGGAATGGGCGGCACGAACTCGACGTCGTATTCGATGCCGGTCACATCGAACACCGCGCGCTGCACGACGACCAGCAGGCGTGCGTTCAGCGTGTCGATGTCAAACGCCCGCGCGGCCTGGACGACGAGCGTGTTGCCGTCGATCCGCAGCGCGCGCGTGGGCTTGAGGAAGGTATCGAAGGCCTGCGGCTGGACCTCGAACTCGAGCCTGCCGAGCACAGCCTGCCACATGCGAGCGAGTTCGATCGCGGAGGGCATGCGAACGCTAGGCATGGGCAAGGCACAGTCCTTTCTCCCACACGGAAGTGGCAGGCAGAGTGGGTCAGGGTATGGGCGTATTGGGCGCGCCCCGGAGACTCTCGTTCCGGGTGGTCGTTTCACCCCGCCAGGGGTTGGTGGTGTTGGTCACCATAGCCCCGGTTTCGCGGGCGTTCAACGCGCTTATGTCGCACCCTCCGCTACTGTTCATGAACCTTCACGTCATCCCGCGGTTATGTGGGGAGGAACCCATACACGGTTTCGCAATGGTGACGAACGCACGAAAGGTTGACATTGACGTGCGCGTTAACGTGACTAGACTAGCCTTGAGGTATGAGCCAGGAATCGAAGCAGCGGGAGTTCCTTCAGATCGGTGAGGCCGCCGAGCGCACCGGCCTGACTCAGCGCACGCTTCGATACTACGAAGAAAAGGGCCTCCTCCCACCGCCCACCCGCATGGAGGGCGGTTTCCGGCTCTACTCCCCCGAGGACATCGAGCGCCTGGAGCGAATCCGCCAGTTCAAGGATCTCCTCGGCTTCTCGCTCGCCGAGATCAAGGAGATGCTCGAGTCCGAGGACATCCGCCTCCAGATCCGCTCGGAATGGCGGCAGGATGCGGACGCCGCCGAAAAGGCCGCGAAAATCCGCCTCGCGCGCGAGCAGACGCTGAAGCAGCTCACACTCATCGACCAGAAGATGAAGAAAATGGCCTCGCTTCGCGACCAGCTCGTCGAGCGCATGGAGAAATACGACCAGTGGCTGCGCCAGTGGTCCGAAGCCGCCGAGATGGAGCAGCAGGGCGTCGAACGCGAGGCCTAGCCCGGCGCCCGCTCAGTGTTCGAGCTGCCAGCCCACGAATTCGGTTTCCGGCTCGACTTCCATCGCCCCGAGGAACGTGGCCGTCATCGTGTAGAACCCGGCGAGCAGGGTGATCCCCACGAGCGTCGATGGAGGGAAGCGCCGCTCGAGCTCGGCATGAACGTCCTGGAGCGGGTGGTCCGAACGGCTCAGCGCGTCCACGTAGGCCAGGATTGCCCGTTCGTCTTCGGTGAACAGGTCGCTTTCGCGCCAGTGGTGCAGCGCCCGGATCTTGTCGTCCGAAAGGCCCGCCGCGCGGCCAATGCGCACGTGCTGGTGCCATTCGTAGCGGCTCTGCCGCAGGATCGCCGTGCGAAGGATGACCAGCTCCCGCGTCGCCACATCGAGCCCGCAATGCGACCACAGCGCATTGCCCAACCGCAGGTACCCGCGCAGGAGCGCCGGGTTGTTCCCCATCTGCAGGAAGATGTTCGCTGGCTTTCCCGTCGTCGTGGTGTCGTCGCGAACCAGCGCGTCCCACACGTACTTCAGGTCGTCGGGAAACTGTTCCCGTGTCGCGTCCGGCAATCGGCCCACAGCTCAGCTCCTCGCATTGGGTTGCCGGAAGTCTACCCGTTACCGCTCGTGTGTGCGCCGGGCTGCCGCTGCGCGCAGGGAGCGCCGCCGTTCGCCGGAAACCAGCACCACGCCTGCGGCTGCCAGCGTGAGCAGCCCCGTTTCGCCCAGCCCGGCCGTCTCGTGGAGGGCGATGCGAAGCAGGCACTCGCAGGCGCCCCAAACGCCCGCTGCCCACGCGAGCACTTCGAACGCCAGGTACGCGACTGCCCTCACGCCGCGGCGCCCTGGCGTAAATCCCGCTCCACCGCGGCGACGAACGCATCCGCGAGGTCGGGGTCGAACTGCGTTCCGCGCCCCTGGAGGATCTGCTCGATGGCCTGCTCGGGGGTGAGGCCCTTGCGGTAGGGCCGGTCGGTGGTCATGGCGCTGTAGGCGTCGGCCAGCGCGAAGAGGCGTGTGGTGAGGCGAATCTCTGTCCCGCGGAGCCCCCCCGGGTAGCCGCTCCCGTCGAAGCGCTCGTGGTGATGCCGCACAAGGTCGACGACCAGTTCCAGATCGGTGACCGCCGCGGTGATGGCGGCGCCCATCACCGGGTGCTCCTCCATCGTGCGCCGTTCTTCGCGTGTGAGTGGGCCCGGTTTCCGAAGGATCTCGTCAGGCACCACGATCTTGCCGAGGTCGTGGATGGGCCCGCCGAGGCTCAGCGCGAAGGTCTCCTCCCTGGGTATCGAGAGCTCGCGCGCCAGCGCAAGCGCGAGCCGGGTGGCGTGGTCGCTGTGGAACCGGGTGTAGCTGTCGCGGCGGTCGATCGCCTTCACGAGGTTGCGAAGGGCCCGCAGGCTCGCCAGTTTCAACTCTGGTTCGAAGGTTCCCGTCTCCAGCCCGCCGACCAGCGCCTGTGTCATCGACTTGTCGAGGTACATCTGCTGCTCGGCTTCGGCGATGAGGTCGCGAGGGGTGAGCCCCTCACGGAACGCCGCCACCCCGCAGCTGATGCGCGTAGGGAGCCGGAAGCCCGAGTTCCCCGCGATCTCCAGGTTCGCAATGCGGGTTCGCAGCCGTGCCACCAGCTGGTTCACCGCGGCCGCGGCCATGCCGGGAAATACCGCGACGAACTCGTCGCCACCAAACCGCCCGAACACCGCCGGTTCGCGCACGATCTCTTTCAGTTCGCGGACCACCCGGCGAAGCAGCAGGTCGCCCTGTTCGTGGCCGATGTAGTCGTTCAGGAGCTTGAAATTGTCGATGTCGAAATAGGCGACCGTCAGGGGTTCCCGTACCCGCGTGGCAAGAAGCACCGCTTCCGCGAGGAACTCGTCGACGTAGCGCCGGTTCGGGCACCCGAGGAGCGCGTCGGTGTAGGCGAGCTGCCGGTAGGCCTCAGCCTGTTCGGCCGCCAGGCGCCGCTTCCGCGTGTCCACCGCCTTGTTCAGCAGGTGCCAGAACATCTCGATGCTGAACGGCTTCCCCAGGAAGTCGTCGGCCCCCGCCTTCATGGCGTCCACGGCGATGTCCACGTCCACGAAGCCGGTGATGGCGACGATGCCCGCCTTCGGGCACAGCTCCCGCGCCCGGGCGATGATGTCGATGCCCGACATATCCGGGAGGCTGATGTCCGACGCGATGGCGTCGAACCGGCTCGTTCGAAGCAGCCGTAGTGCCGACTCTCCCGTTCGGACCACCTCGACATCGCACTGGTGCCGGGAGAGGACCGTCTGCACGAGCCGGCCGAGCGAGGGGTCGTCCTCCACTACCAACACGCGCAGTGCTCGCGCTCCGCCCTCACGAACGCCGTTCATATCACGATTCTCGGAACCTTCTTCGGTTCCATGAGGGGGAGCTATAGACGCTTTCGAACCCGGCGGTTCGCTCGGCCCGGTTACGCCGGCACGACCCAGATCTTGCCCGCGACCTGCGTGCCCATGACGATCGACCGGCCGTTGATGCACGCCGTCACCGTGCCGCGGTAGTGCTCGACCGACGCGAGCGTCACGAGCTCGCCCGGGCGGATGCCCTCTTCGTCGAAGAAGCGCAGGAGCCGCTCGTCCTCTTCGAACACCCGGTCGATCTTCGCCTGCTCGCCTTCCTTCAGATCCGCGAGCGTCGTTCGCGGGAGCGTCTTCGGCGCGCCCGGTCCCGGGATCGGGTAGCCGAACGGGCTCCGGGTCGGCCGTCCGAGCGCTTCGTACAGGTGCGGCTCGGTCACATCGGAGATGCCGTGCTCGAGCAGGTGGGCCTCTTCATACGCGCGCCACCAGGGCACGTGCAGCACCTCGACGAGCAGGCACTCCGCGAGCCGGTGCCGCCGCACCATCTGCTCCGCGCGGCGCAGCCCCTCCGGCGTCAGCCGGATGATCTTCTTCGAGTCCACCTCTACAAGGCCGTCGCGCTGCAGCCGCTTCAGCATCCCCGCGACGGATGGCGGCGTGATGTCCAGGCGGTCGGCGAGGCGGACGGCAATGACGTCCTGCCCCTCGTCGTGATGCATCCGGTAGATCGCCGTCAGGTAGTCGTCACTGGCGACATTCGAAACTTGTGGCGGTGGCATCTTGGCCCGATGTTGCCACGAACTTTCGCGGAGAGCCATTTTCCGCCGGTGCGACCTGCCCGGTGGCGCCGCCCCGGTATCGCGCCTCGAAATCAGTAGTATGGCTGCCCGTGCTCTACCAACTGGTAGGAATGGATCTTCCCATGCGGTAAGTACGGGAATAGACTATGGCACCTATTGATTTCGCCGCGAGGATCGCTATGGCAGCCAACCCGACCACCGAATCTGGCCTCGACCTCTCCTGGCTCGACCTCTACGACGAGCCCACGTCCGCCACGCCCGGCAAGAAGGGGATGACCCTCAAGGAGATCAACCTCGGGCGGTACAGCGACCAGGAGCGCAAGGGCGGCGACATGACCCCGCGCCTGCGCGGGGTACACCCGCGGCCCAATGCGCAGCGGTTCGGCGCCAACTATCAGACGAAGGCCGACGTGTGGGCGGAAAACGTGATGATGCTCTACGAGGAGGCTGTCCAGAGACAGTGGTCCTCCGCCCGCGACATCCCGTGGGACACCCTGGAAGAGCTCCCCGATGAAATCGAGCGGGCCATGTGCCAGCTCTGCACGATGCTCACCGAAGTCGAGTTCATCGCCGGCGACGTTCCCGGCCAGTGGATGCCGTTCGTCAGCGCGCAGGACTTCGAGGCCGGCCTCTTCCTGATGTCGCAGATCATGGACGAAGCCCGCCACACCGACGTCTTCCGCAAGCGGGCGCTGGCGAACGGCGGTGGCCTCCTGGCCCAGGGCTCGAACCTCGGCCTCCGCACGCTCATCGAAGCGCGCGACTTCACCGAGATGTCGGTCCTCATGCACGTGCAGGCCGAGGGCTTCGTGCAGTCGATGTTCCGCATGGGCGAACTTATCGGTCAGACCGAAGCCGATAAGCGCATCTTCCGCATGAGCGCCCAGGACGAATCCCGCCACCTCGCGTTCGGCGTCATGCACCTCAAGTACGTGCTCGACACCCAGCCCGAACGCCGCGAGGAAATCCACCACTACCTCGACAAGGCCGAAGGCGATGCGGCGGGCGGCGGCTCGGGCGACGTCACCTTCCCGCCCGTGTTCGAATCCCTGTGCATCCTCCTCGGCGGAGGCGTCGACAAGTTCGACGAAGGCGTGCAGAAGTTCCTGGTGCTCCGCAAGCGCCAGGTCAACGAATACCTGCACCGGCTCGAAGTGGCCGGCCTCGGCGATCGCCGCCAGCGCATCGGCCCCCTCTTCCGGCAGTTCGTTGATCCCGAATAACGCACCGCACGCGGCCCCGGCATCGCCGGGGCCGCGCTCGATCCATTCCCAGGGGTGAGGTGATCCATGTCCACAACCGAGGCGCTGGCGAGGCTGGCCCAGCAGCAGAAGTCTGCGAACGTCGATATCCCGCAGGAAGCCCGCGACAAAGCGCGGGAACTGGGCTGGGAAGATGGGCTCCTTGAACTCGCCCTCAGCAAAGGGCACTCCCTGCAGGAGGTCTGGCAGGCCCTTCGCGCCGGCGTGAGTGGCGAGCAGGCGAAGCAGTTCCTCTCCGGCGGCCAGGTGATTCGCCCCGACCTGCGCTGGATGAAGGTCCCCACCGAATGGGGTATCCGGGCCCGCCCCTCGGACCCCGAAATGGGCCTCGCCCTCGGTGACCTCCAGGTCAGCACCTACGGCGACGTCCCCGACATCTGGCCCCACCGCTCCGAGATCGCCCGCGGCTCCTACCCGAACCCCATCGTCGAGGACATGGGCTACACCATCTTCGAGAAGGCGATCGTCTGGGCCGATTGCGTCGTCCCGCTCTACGAGCAGGCCATCCGCGACCGCTGGGCGCCCGCCACCGACCTTCGCTGGAATTCGCTCGAAGAACTGCCCGAAGACATCGAGAAAGCCGTCTGCCAGGTGATGACCGAGCTCAGCGACCGCGCCTACTTCCAGGGGTCGCTGATCGGCTCCTGGCTACCCGAGATCAGCTACGGCTTCCTCGAACTCAAGCTCTTCCTCTCCACGGTCATCTACGACCTCGCGAAGATGACCGAGGCCTTCCGCAAGCGCGCCCTTTCGAACGGCGGCGGGCTCGGGCTCCAGGCGCCCACGGACTACATGCGCGCGGCGAAGGAATCGCGCTCCTACCCCGAGCTCATGGCGATTCTCTTCGTGCACGACAGCACGATGCTCACGTTCTTCAAGAACGGGCACCTCTTCGCCCAGAACCAGCTCGAACGCGACCTCTACGCATTCTGCGCCCGCGACTACCAGCGCTTGATGGACTACCAGGTTGAGCGCCTGAAATACCTGCTCTACAAGCTGCCCGAGCGCCGCATGGAGCAGAACCTCTACTTCAACAAGGCCGAACACCGGCTCGCGAAAGACTGGAACGATGCAGTCGTGCGCGAACCGCTCGCGATTCTCCTTGGCGGCGGCCGCGAAAACATCGACGCCGGCATGGCGAAGCTCAAGGAGTTCCGCAAGCTGCAAATCAACGAGTACCTGGAAAACCTGAAAAAGGCCACATTCGAGCGGAGCAACCTGAACGGACGCTTCCAGGATTTCCTGTCCTGACGATTCGCCCGTACACGATTGACCGGGCCGCCGCACGATCAGCGGCCCGGTCCTGCGCCGGGCGAGAATTCAGTTTTCAGAACGTACTAGGAAGGATGATAGGCGAGCGAGAGATATCGTATGGTTGCCGCGAACTCTTGAAGGAGCGGTATATGTTCACAGGCACTTCCATCAAGGGTATCGCCTTTCGTTGGTCTCATCGGCAATCAGCTTTTGCTTCGTTTGTTGGGCGGACTCCGCCGCAGACTCCGCTGCTTACGGCCCTGGGTACTACCTGGTGAGCACGCTACACCATATGAATGCAGGGCCAGGTGCCATTCCTGCATCCAGGTCTACCTGCTCGGGGTTCGGCTACCATGTTTCCTGGAGCACCCGGAAAGGTACGCAACACAGTCTTCCTTGTGTCGCTGGTGGTCCTTCTCGTCGCCCTCGGGATAGCTGTCGCCGAGCGTTCTTCCGGGCCGCGTAACGTTGTGGCATTGGATGGGATTGATCAGAAGGCACCCGAGGGCCATGCGGCCGACCCAGTACCTCCGACACCGAAGCAGTGCGAGGATTTCCGCCGGCTCGCCCCGCTGATGTACGAGACCGTTCGCGCGGACATTGGAGAACGGGTGTCGGACCTGGGCGAGAAG
>NICF_comb_assmDRAFT_10000227_pt1 | contig 46106 bp, 57 predicted proteins | sample NewIslPassag4_SG_FD_11279 | JGI IMG/M metagenome (IMG submission 11279)
GGGACAAGCGAAGCGAGCCACAGGGACAGCGTGCTCTCCACGATGGCGCCCGCCAGTAACAGCAGGGAGACGATCACCATGCCCGGCACCGAACCGGTCGCCGTCTGCACAAACCCTTTCCAGGCGTCCGGCTTTCCCCGCACGGAACCCGCCAGGCCGCGAAACAGCATGACGCCGAAACGCAGTCCAAAGGCGCAGGCCAGGAAAATGGCCGGCAGCTCAAAGATGCCGTGGGGCAAAATGGCGGTGGCGAAGATCATCCACGGATTGCCTCCCTGTTCGCCCACCTGATCCAGCAAAAATCCGAGAAGCGTGCCGTTCGTCACCAGCATGAACAGCGGCCAGATGCAAGCGATGACGCCTGCGTACATCGTGAAAATGGATTTGAACACATTGTTGATCAGCACGATCAGGAAAAGGAACAGTCGCGGATGTTCCGACTGGCCCGCCATGCCGGCGAGCGATTCCAGCGCCTGCGCTTGCTGCTCGAGCAGGCTCGTGTCGATGCGGTTCGATCCCCCGACAACGAAGCTGGCAAAAAACACGATGGCGGAAAACACAAAGTACGGACGGACATCCGCCCATGTTTGCCGTAACGCGCGTTTCGAAAACATGTGATCCATCGCCCCCAATCGCGAATGAACGGGTTGGGCCAAGCATAGAGTGAAGTAAACAAGCCTGCCGGGCTGTCCGCCAAATGACGGGAAAGGAGCCGAACGCGACCATGAACCATTTGTTTGTCGTCATCGACGGAAGGAAACTGAAGCGGATGTTCTATGTATCGCTCGCGGCGTTGTTTTCCCTCGGCATCGTCTGGGTGGAAAGGGAGCACCTTTCCGTATTCGCGCCCCAGGAACCTTCCGCCGTATACAGCGTGCCGACGGAACGGAAGGTGGTCGCGCTGACCTTTGACATTAGCTGGGGCAACAAACGGGCGGAGCCGATCGTGGAGGTGCTCAGGAACAAGGGCGTGCAAAACGCCACGTTCTTCCTCTCTTCGCCGTGGGCCAAGGCGCACCCGGACATCGTCCGGAAAATCGTGGACGCCGGATTCGAAATCGGCAGCCACGGACACAAGCACGATAACTACAGCCAACTGGAAGACGAGGAAATCCGCCGGCAGATCCGGACCGCCCACGAGATCCTGACCGAGGTAACCGGAAAACCGCCCCGCCTGATCCGCCTGCCGAACGGCGATTTCGACAAGCGGGTTCTCCGGATCGCCGAGGAGCTGGGATACCGGGTCATCCAATGGGGCACCGACCCCGGCGACTGGAAAAATCCCGGCGTGCAAACGATCATCGATCGCGTGGTCAACGGCGTCCACCCCGGCGACATTGTTCTGCTTCACGCCAGCGATTCCAGCAAACAAACGCACGAAGCGTTGCCCGTCATCATCGACCGGCTGCGCGAGAAGGGATACGAGTTTGTCACCGTCTCGCAACTGCTGGGTCAAACGGAAACGAAAAGCCGCGCCGTCGAAGACCGCAGCGCCTGGAGCCAACTGGCGGAAGCGGGGTGACCGCTTATCCGCCGGCTCCCTGCCCGGACGCCCGGTTGCCGGCCGGGCCGGCAGCGCCTTCCCCGGCCGGCGCGCCCGGCGTTTTCTCCAGCACGCGGTGCAACTGCATCACTTGGTACGCATTGCAGACGAACAGCGGAATCAGACTGAGCACCAGGGACAACACGTTGTCCTCCCGGAACGCTTCCCGGAACGCCGGCACCGCTTCGATCACCGTACCGGCGATCAGGAAAAACAGCGACGGAATCCACGCTCCCCGCGTTGTCTCTTTTACCTTGCGCCAGGCCACCATCACCGCGGCCGCCGTCAGCAGGGCCGGAAGCGCCCACACCGTGGCGGCGGGCAGCCCCCGCTCCAGGGAAAGCCAATAAACCAGCTCCGCCAGCACAAACACGACGGTGAACCCCTGCAACGCCACCCACAGGTAAGGACGGCGAAACACGCTGCGGGCGACGTAATTCAGAATCAGATAGGCAAAAAAGCCGAGATGGGCCAGTGCGCCGAAATTCAGTCCGCTAAGCGTCATCATCCAGATGTTGTACAGCCACCCGTCCAGACTGATGTTGCGGAATTCCGGGTCGCTCGCCTGAAGCGTCACGCCGGTGGCCACGGCGGCCAGCGCCCCGATCAGCATCGTCATGCCAAACAGCTTCAACCATTTTCGCAAACTCAATGGCTGTTCCTCCCCTTTCCGCTCCTTTCATTTTACCACGGTCAAGGCAAAAAGCCATGAATCCCCTGCTCATATTCGGTTTGCCCCCGTCGCATAATACAGACATCAACTCCTGCGGAAGGGAGACGGTCTGATGCGTTATCGATTTCCGGCCGTCGTCGTTCTCGCGATGGCCCTGGCGTTGCTTGCGTCCTGCGGCCAGCAGACGGACAACAGCAATCAGATGAGCTATAAGGACATGAAATCGATGGTCATTGACATCCTGAGCTCGGAAGAGGCGATGCAGGCCATCGAAAAAGCGTCCGCGAGCAGGGGGACCGGCATGCAGGCGCTGAGCCTGCAGGATCAGGAACTGCTTCGCGTCACCGTCAAAAACGTGCTGACGTCGCCGGAATACGGCAAAGAATTGGAGAAGATCATGACCGACCCGAAATTCGCCGGCGAATTTGCGAAAGCGGTCAACAAAGAAAACAAAGAAATTCACAAGGCGCTGATGAAAGATCCGGCTTACCGTCAGGATTTGATCAGCGTGATGAAAGAGCCGGAAATGCAGAAGGTGCTGATCGAGGCGACCAAGACGAACGAATACCGCACGCAAATGATGAACGCCGTGAAGGAAGCCATCCAAAGCCCGCTGTTCAAGCTGGAAATCATCAAAATGCTGCAAAGCGTCGTCAAGGAAGAGCTCAATCCGGAGAAAAAACAGGACGGAAAGCAGCAAGAGGGCGGCAGCGGCGGCGGTGAAGGCGGCGGTGAAGGCGGGAACACCAGCGACGGGAGTCAATAAAACATCCGGCAAGGAGTTCGGCGAACCACGATACGAAAAAAGAAAACCGCCGGAGCGGCCGCTCCGGCGGTTGTTTTTTGTTTTCAGCGTTCGCAACGGGCGATCACCGCATCGGCAAGCTGCAGGTACATCCGGCCGACCGGCGTGTCCGGCTTGTAAACGGAGGGCGCAAAATCCGGCTCGGACGGATGGTTGTCCGGCGCCCCCAGCGGAAACTGCGCGAGCAGATCCACATGAAGCTGTTCGGCCAGGCGCGCGCCGCCGCCGCGGCCGAAGACGTAGGCTTTCTCCCCGCAGGACGGGCATTCGTAGTAGGCCATGTTCTCGACGACGCCCAGAATTTCGTGTTCGGTTTTGATCGCCATGGCGCCCGCCCGCGCCGCAACAAAGGCGGCCGTGGCATGCGGCGTGGTGACGATCAGTTCCTTGCTTTGCGGAATCATCTGATGCACGTCGAGCGCCACGTCGCCGGTNCCGGGGGGCAAATCCAGCAGCATGTAGTCAAGCTCGCCCCATTCCACGTCGGCAAAAAAATTGCGCAGCATCCGGCCCAGCATCGGTCCGCGCCAGACGACGGGGCTGTTGTCCTCCACGAAAAAGCCCATGGACATGACCCGCACGCCGAACCGTTCGACCGGCCGGATCCGGTCCCCTTCCAGCGTCGGGGTTTCCTCGATGCCCATCATGTCCGGCACGCTGAACCCGTAAATGTCGGCGTCGATGATTCCGACCCGTTTGCCGCGCCGCGCCAGGGCCACGGCCAGGTTGACGGTGACCGTGGACTTGCCCACGCCGCCCTTGCCGCTGGCCACCGCGATGAACCGGACACCGCTGTCCGGCGCCAGCAGCGGGCTTTGCAAACCGACGGCGTGGCCAATGGGGACACGCCCGGAAGGCGCCCCGCCGGCGCTCCCCTTGGCAGCCGGCGTCCCGGCGGCCCCCCTTCCGCTGCCGGCGGAACCGCCGGCCGGCCCGCCGCCCCGGACCTGCTCCGCCGCCGCCAATTCGCTTTCCGTGGCGGCCCGCACGCGAATGTGCGGTTCCCCGACCCCGGCGTTCCGCAGTTTCGCTTGAATCGCCGTCTTCAGTTCATCGGCCGCGGACAGGCTGTCGGGATGCACCACCACCGTCAGCGACACGCGGTTGTCCCGCGCCACAATGTCGCGAATCCAGCCGGTTTCCACAAGCTTCAACCGAAGCGTCGGTTCCTCCGAATCCCGCAACGCTTCCAGCACCTGTTCCCTCGTGATCATCGTCAGGCAGCCTCCGACATGTTTTCAGACTCGCCTTATTATACCACATCCCGGGACGGATGCCGGAGCGGCCATCGGCGGTCAGGACAGCAGATCCCACACCGGCCGGGCGGTGGCGGTCCGCTGCCGGTCTTCTCCCGCCAGATACCGCAGGATGCCGCGGTACACGGCGGCGGCCACCTTTCGCTGGTAATCGGGATCGCCCAGCAGTCTCGCTTCCTCCGGATTGGACAGAAAACCCACTTCCACGAGCGCCGACGGCATGTCCAGTTCCTTCAGCAGGAATACCTCGTCCGCCTTAAGCGCGACCCTCTCGGTGTTCCCCAGCGTCTCCCGCAACTCCCGCTGAATGACGTGGGCGAGCCGCTGGCTGTCCGGATGCCGGTCGGAAAAAAACGTCTGGGCGCCTCTCCATTTGGCGGAGGGGACGCTGTTCAGATGGATGCTCACCGTCAGCTCGGCGCCCGCCCGCCGGATCCGTTCGACCCGCGCGTGCAAATCCTCNGTCTTCCGCCGACCGGTTCCCCTCGTCCCTGAGGACGCCAAATCATAGTCGCCTTCGCGGGTCATGATGACCAGCGCCCCGGCCTGCTGCAAATAATCGCGCAAATACAACGCGATGGCCAGATTGATGTCTTTCTCGATCATCCCGTTGCGTCCGGTTGCCCCGCCGTCGACGCCGCCGTGGCCGGCGTCCAGCGCGATGATCTTGCCGGACAGCGGCAGTGTCCAGTACGTCCACGTCCGGACCGACGACGGTAGATCCCCGAACAGCACGGCGACGGTCGCGACAAACAGGGCGGCCGCGCCCAGCAGCCGTACCACGCTCCGTCCCGTTATCCAGATGACGATCGGTCGTTTGCGCTTGAACAAAACGATCCACCCCGTCCCATTTCAGCCTGAAACCATCATATGGGACAAGGCGGATCGATATGACTGCGCCTTCCGCCTTCGCCGCCGGGCGAACGGCGGTCGGCCAATTCTCCGAAGGGCGAACGGAACGGCGCCCGCAGATTCTCTTTCCTAGCCGTCGGATTCCCGGCCGGCCAACCCCGCGTTCAGGACGCGGGCCACTTCCGGGCGGGTGAATTCCGGCGGCGGGCATTCGCCGTTGCGGAGCAGTTCCCGCACCTTGGTGCCGGACAGATGCAGATGCAGGGACTTGTCGTGCGGACACGTCTTGGACGACGCCATGCCGCCGCAAGCCCGGCAATAGAAACTGTGTTCAAAAAAGAGCGGCGTGATCCCCAGTTCTTCCGCGGTAAAATTGCGGAAAATTTCCTGGGCCTCGTAGGTGCCGTAGTAATTGCCCACCCCGGCGTGGTCGCGCCCGACGATAAAGTGGGTGCAACCGAAATTTTTGCGGACGAGGGCGTGGAAAATCGCCTCGCGCGGCCCCGCGTAACGCATCGCCGCCGGAAACACGCCCAGAAACACGCGATCCTTCGGATAATAATGCTCGAGCAGCACCAGATAACTTTTCATCCGCACGTCGGCCGGCACGTCGTCCGCTTTCGTTTCCCCGACGAGCGGGTTGAGGAACAGGCCGTCCACGATCTCCATGGCGCATTTCTGGATGTATTCGTGCGCCCGGTGCACCGGGTTGCGCGTCTGGAAACCGACGATCGTGCGCCAGCCTTTCTCCGCGAAGATGCGCCGCGTCTCGGCGGGGTCGAAATAAAATTCGGCGAACTGCGCCGGCTTCGGCCGGTTCAGCACGCGGACGGGTCCGCCCACATAGGTGTCGGGACGGTCCATCAGCTTGGCGACGCCCGGGTGCGCGAGATCGTCGGTTTTGAACACCCGGACGGCCTCCCGCTGCCGATCCACCGTGTAGATGCTCTCGATGTCGATGACCCCGTAGACGACACCGTCGGCTTCCCCGACCAATGCGGCGCGCCGCCCGACATCCAGACGCGAGGCGATATCGCCGGGCACCGCCAGCGTGATCGGGATGCTCCAGACAAGGCCGTTGGCCAGCCGCATCCGCTCCACGACCGACTCGTAATCTTCCCGGTTCATGAAACCGGTCAGCGGGCTGAACGCGCCGATCCCGATCAGCTCCAGATCGGAAATCGTCCAGGCGTTGACGGGAATCGCCGGCAGACTTGCCGCCTCCGCCAGCAGCGCGTCGCGTTCCGCCCCCTTGGCCATCCGGTCAATCAAGGTGCCGCCGTGCGGCGAAATGGATCCGGACGGCGCTCCGCCAGGCGCCGTGCCGACGGCACCGGCTTCCGTAACTCCGGCCCCGTGCTGTTGGGAATGGGTCATGTCCGTCTCTCCTTGTCTCCTGGTCTTTCGCGGTGGCATCGCGTTTCCCGTGATCTTCCGGCCGCTTCGCGATTTGCGCCGAGAGCGGTTCCCGGTTACTGGTGCAACCCGCACTCAATCTTGCCCGTGCCGGACCAACGCCCCGCGCGCAGGTCTTCACCGGGCTTGACCGGACGCGTGCAATGGCTGCAACCGATGCTCGGATAATTTTGGTCATGCAGCGGATTATAAATCACATCGTTTTGCCGGATATAGCGCCAGACGTCGTCCCACGTCCAGTCCGCCAGCGGATTGAACTTGACGAGCCCGAACTTGTTGTCGTATTCCACCTTTTTCGCATGGGCGCGGGTGGGCGCCTGCTCGCGGCGAATGCCGGTGATCCAGGCGTCATAATGGGCCAGAAACCGCGAAAGCGGCTCCACCTTGCGCAGGTTGCAGCAGGCGTTCGGATCGCGCTTCCACAATTCGTCGCCATGGCGTTCCGCCTGCTCTTCCGGCGTGAGCTCCGGTTTCACCTGAATGAACCGGATCCCGTAGCGTTCGGCGATCCGGTCGCGCGTCTCGTAAGTCTCCCGGAAATGAAAGTCCGTGTCCAGATAAAAAATGTCCGTGTCGGGACGAATCTTTTGCAACATGTCGACCAGCACGACATCCTCGGCCCCGAAACTGCACGCAAACGCAATGTTCGGAAAGGCGTTCACCGCCCATTCGAGGACCGTTTCCGGCGAAGCGTGCTCGAATTCCTCCGCCTTTTCCCGAATGAGCGCCTCTTTTTCCAACAAATTCACCGCCAGGTCTCCCTCCCCGGTTATAAATCCTAGTAAATAAATCCGAATAGAATTATATAATTTATATGCGTATTATATGCGCAGATGCCGCATTGTTCAATAACCGGTAAAAAAAATGCCTCTCCGGCACGTCGGGTGCGGAAAGGCGTTCGTTGGTGCGGTGCGGCGCCGGCGTTCCTCAGCGTTTGGAATATTGGGGAGCGCGGCGGGCCGCTTTGAGGCCGTATTTTTTCCGTTCTTTCATCCGCGGGTCGCGCGTCAGGAAACCGGCTTTTTTCAAAATCGGACGCAGTTCCGGGTCAGCCTTCAGCAAGGCGCGGGAAATGCCGTGCCGAATAGCGCCGGCTTGACCCGAAATGCCGCCGCCGTGGGCCAGCACATAGACGTCGTACTTGCCCAGCGTATCCGTCAGCACGAGCGGTTGCTTGACGATCAGTTTCAGCGTTTCCAGGCCAAAATAATCATCAATGGACCGTTTGTTGATGATAATCCGGCCTTCGCCCGGCACGAGGCGGACGCGCGCGACCGAATGTTTCCGGCGGCCGGTTCCGGTGTATTGTACTTGTGCCATTCGTTACGTCCTCCCTTTGGATTATCCGCGAAGTTGGTACACTTCAGGTTTTTGGGCCTGATGAGGATGCTCGGGACCGGCGTACACTTTCAGCTTGCCGCGCAGTTGATGGCCGAGCTTGTTTTTCGGCAGCATGCCGTAAACCGCCAGCTCAATCAGCCGTTCCGGTTTCGTGGCGAGCATCTGGCCGGCCGTTTTCACTTTCAGTCCGCCGGGATATTGGGAGTGGGTGTAGTATTTCTTGGTTTGCCATTTCGTGCCGGTCAGCACAACTTTTTCGGCATTGATCACAATGACAAAGTCGCCCGTATCAATGTGAGGCGTAAATTGCGGTTTGTGCTTGCCGCGAAGGAGCGCTGCCACTTCGCTGGCCAGGCGTCCCAGCGTCTGGCCGGCGGCGTCGACCACGTACCATTTGCGCTCGACTTCGTTCGGCTTTGCCATATAGGTGGTGCGCATATGTCTTCCTCCTCGGAATATCCGTGATCCATCCCGTTCGTTCGTCCGTCCGTTGACCCGATGCATTCAAACCGGGCAACCGGCGATCCCGGCGTCGGGAGCGCGCCGAAACCGAAAAACGTCAAAATCCGCGGCCCGGGCAACGGGTCAGCGATTGTGGTTTACGGATGGCGAAAATGCATTCCATCAGAGCGTGTCTTCTTCATACGGGGCGTGGGGTGCCATGAAGAAGGCACAACGTATATTTTACAGCAATCTTCCTGCCCACGCAATATGACCCCGCGGGTTCCGGCCGAAGCACGTACTTTCGCGCTCCGGTTCCGGAAACGTTGGCCGTGCAACCGGAAAACTTCCCGTTATTCGGCCCCGATCTTAAAAACCATTGGACAGCAAAATAACCGGAGCTTTCCCGGTTAACGCCGGCCTTCCTTGTCCTGCCTCCCGCTTTCCTTCTCCGGCCCGTCGCCTATCCGCGGCACGAACGGGCGGTTCCAGGGCAACCCCCAGTGCGCGTCGTATCCGACCTCCATCAGCATCAGCCCGTGCGCGGGCGCCGTCGGTCCGGCCAGACTCCGGTCCTTCGCCGCCAGAATGCGCGCAATCTCCTCCGGATCCCGCTTGCCTTCCCCGACTTCGAGGATCGTTCCGGCAATGATCCGCACCATGTTGTACAAAAATCCGTTGCCGGTGAGGAGCAAATGGACGACGCCCCTGCCGTCCGGCAAATCGGCGCCGAACCCGGCTCCGTCGCCGCGTCCGGCCGGCTCCGCTTCCTCCCCCGTCCGCTCCACTTCCAGCCGCGCCTCGAAAATCGTCCGGACATGATGTTCCGCCGCCGAATGGATCGAGGCGAAGGAGGTAAAGTCGTGTTCCCCGACCAGATGCCGCAACCCTTCGCGCATGGCGTCGAGGTCGAGCGGGCGCGGATGGTGGTATTCGTAACGCCGGCGAAACACATCGGGAAAGCGGCAGGTATTGATCGTGTAGCGGTACGTCTTGCTCCGGGCGTCATGCCGCGCGTGGAACGACTCCGGCACCTCCGCCGCGGCGCGCACGACGATGTCTTCGGGCAGGCGGGCGTTCAGCGCGAGCGCCCATCGTTCCGCCGGAATGCGGGACGAGGTGTGAAAATGAACCACCTGGCCCCGGGCGTGCACGCCAGCGTCCGTCCGGCCGGAGCCGACGATCCGGATGCGTTCCCCCGTCAGGTGTCCAATCGCTTCCTCCAGGCGATCCTGAATCGTGTTGCCGCCCGGTTGCGTCTGGAATCCGTAATAGCGGGTGCCGTCGTAGCTGACCAGCAGGCAGATGTTCCGCATCGTTTCTCCCCCAGGCCTGAGCGTCCCGTTTCTCCCGGCTTTGCCCGGATCCGGATGACGCCGCGCATCCGCCGGGAAACCGGCTTCACCTTTCCGGCTTCTCCCTTCCGGCTCCGGTTTCTCTCTCGCGCACGTCGCCGCGTCTTCCGCCGATCCGGACAAAAAAAGGATGCCCGAAGCGAGTTCGGCCACCCTTGATGAACGGTTCCTCCGGTGAACGGTTTACGCGCGATCCACCAGTTCAAGATACACCATCGGGGCGGAATCGCCGCGACGGGGACCGAGTTTCAAAATCCGGGTGTATCCGCCCGGGCGCTCCGCATACCGTTTCGCCAGATCGGAGAACAGTTTCTGAATGGCGTCCTGTTCGCCGTCGATCGTTTCCCGTCGCACGAAGGCCGCCGCCTGGCGTCGGGCGTGCAGATCGCCGCGTTTGGCGAGGGTGATCAGTTTCTCGGCGATCGAGCGCACTTCTTTCGCTTTCGCTTCCGTCGTCTCGATCCGCTCGTACAGGAACAGATCGGTGACGAGGTCACGGAACAACGCCTTGCGCGCGCTGGAATTGCGTCCGAGTTTCTGATAGGCCATCGGTTTCACTTCCTTTCCTTGGTGAAAATCTTCGCTGCCCAATCCGCTCCCGCGTGCGCGCCGGCCGACAGCCCGTCGCCGCGGTCAATCGTCCTTGCGCAGGCTGAGACCGAGCTCGGCGAGCTTCTCCTGCACTTCCTCAAGCGATTTCCGGCCGAGGTTGCGCACTTTCATCATGTCCTCTTCGGACTTGGTGATCAGCTCCTGCACGGTGTTGATGCCCGCGCGCTTCAGGCAGTTGTAGGAACGGACCGAAAGATCGAGCTCTTCGATGGTCATCTCGAGCACTTTCTCTTTCTTGTCCTCTTCCTTCTCTTTCATCGTTTCCGTATCTTTTGCCCCGTCCGTCAGGCCGACGAAGAGCGCCAGATGGTCGGTCAGAATTTTCGCGCCAAGGCTGACCGCTTCCTGCGGGCTGATGCTGCCGTCCGTCCACACTTCCAGCGTCAGCTTGTCGTAGTTGGTCACCTGGCCGACACGGGTGTTCTCGACCCGGTAGTTGACGCGGGTAATCGGGGTATAGATCGAATCCACGGGGATGACCCCGATCGGTTGGTCCTCCGACTTGTTGCGATCCGCCGGAACATAACCGCGCCCCCGCCGGGCAAACATACGCATATGGAGGCGTGCGCCGGAAGCCAGGGTAGCGATGTGCAAATCCGGATTCAAAATTTCCACGTCACTGTCCGCCCGGATGTCGCCGGCGGTCACGACGCCCTCGCCTTCCGCATCGATTTCCAGCATCTTTTCCTCATCGGAGTGAATCTTCAGCGAGAGGCGTTTCAGGTTGAGGATGATTTCCGTCACATCCTCGATGACGCCGGGAATCGTGGAAAATTCATGAAGCACGCCGTCAATCTGCACCGAGGTGACGGCCGCGCCCGGCAATGACGACAGCAGGATGCGCCGGAGGGAGTTGCCCAGCGTCATGCCGTATCCGCGCTCGAGCGGCTCCACGACGAAGCGCCCGTATTTGTTGTCTTCATGGACTTCCACGATTTCGATTTTCGGCTTCTCGATCACAATCACTACCTTAACCCTCCCAACGTAAACTGCGCACCGGCGCAAGGCAGCCCCCCGGGCCCGAAGCGCGCTTCCGGCCTCACGGCGACAGCCCCGATCCGGGCGGCCGTGCCGGCCGCAGGCGGTTCCCCTGCCGGCCTCCGGACGGACGGACCGCCGGGACGAATGCCCCGGTTCGCGTCAGTGGCGTCGCTGACCTAGCCGTTCGTTTATCCATGGAAATGGGTAAACCATGTAGTATGCCTAACCGTAACAACCATTATTCACAAGTTGTGTTCGTTTGATACCACATACGGCGGTTCAGACGCGACGACGTTTCGGAGGACGGCAGCCGTTGTGCGGAATCGGTGTCACGTCTTTGATCATGCTCACTTCCAGGCCGGCGGCTTGCAGCGAACGAATCGCCGCTTCGCGGCCCGCGCCCGGTCCCTTCACCAGCACTTCAACCGTGCGCATGCCGTGTTCCATCGCGGCGCGAGCGGCCGATTCGGCGGCCATTTGCGCGGCGAAGGGCGTGCTCTTGCGGGATCCCTTGAAGCCGAGGTTGCCGGCGCTTGCCCAGCAAATCGCGTTGCCGTGCGGATCCGTGATCGTGACAATCGTATTGTTGAACGTCGACCGGATATGCGCGATGCCAGATTCGATGTTTTTCCGGTCGCGGCGTTTCGTACGAACGGCCTTTCGGGTTTTTTGCGCGGCCATGTCCTGTCATCCTCCCTTCCGATTACTTCTTCTTGTTCGCCACCGTGCGGCGCGGACCTTTGCGCGTGCGGGCGTTCGTTCTCGTCCGTTGGCCGCGGACAGGCAGTCCCTTGCGGTGACGGATGCCGCGGTAGCAGCCGATTTCCACGAGCCGCTTGATATTCAGCGCGACTTCGCGACGCAGATCGCCTTCCACTTTCAGGTTTTTCTCAATGTGGTCGCGCAGGCGGGACACTTCGTCCTCGGTCAGGTCGCGGACGCGCGTGTCCGGGTTGACGCCGGTCGCTTCCAGCAGCTTTTTGGACGTTGTTCTGCCGATTCCGTAAATGTACGTCAGGGCGATTTCCACGCGCTTGTCGCGGGGAAGGTCAACACCAGCGATACGTGCCATGCGTTGCATGCACCTCCCTTGGCTCAGCCTTGTTTTTGCTTGTGCTTCGGATTTTCACAAATGATCATCACGTTGCCCTTGCGGCGGATGACCTTGCATTTTTCACACATCGGCTTGACCGAAGGTCTCACCTTCATGATACTCAACCTCCTGTTGTGCGATCAACCGCACAGCGCCCGCCGTCAAGGCGAGTCCGGTTCGCGGACCGCGCGGCATCCGGCGGGACGAATCCCGCGTCCGCCGTTCCCTTCCCGGCAGGCGGGACGATCAACGCCCCCCGCCGGAAATCCGCGGCGCCCTGGCCGCCGCCACGAGCCTGTGCTGGCGATGTTGCGGTTATTTGCGGTACGTGATGCGGCCCCGGGTCAAATCGTAGGGCGAAAGCTGCACGACCACGCGATCCCCGGTCAAAATCCGAATGAAATGCATGCGCAGCTTGCCGGAGACATGGGCCAACACTTGGTGCCCGTTCTCAAGCTCCACCCTGAACATCGCATTCGGCAGCGGTTCGATGACCGTCCCTTCGACCTCGATGACGTCCTCTTTGGCCACCCTTATTCCCCTTTCTCTTCAGCATGCGTTCCGGATACTTTCGCTTCGAGCCGACGGCGCGCGTCGGCCACGGCAAACCGCAGCTTGCCGTTGGTCACGCGTCCCGTCTCGCGAAGACTGTTGGCAACTTCCTCGCTTACGATGCCGACCGGTTCAAGATGCAACAGGTTTTTTCGCTTTGGCCGATCAAAACGCCGTTTGTTGCCGTCTGCGATATATGCGTACCGCTCGCCCTCCAGGGCGATCACGACGGCGAGTTCGCCCTCGTCGCGCCCGCGCCGGCTGCGTACGATGGCGCCCGGCACGAGCTCCTTGCGATTTGTCATCGCAATTCACCTGGTCTTCCCTAGTCTTGCGTTCGGGTCAGAATTTCATATCCGTCCCCGGTGACGGCAACCGTATGCTCGAAATGGGCGCAATTCGAGCCGTCCACCGTGACGACCGTCCAGTGGTCGTCCAGCGTGCGCACGTAGCGTTCGCCGGCGATGACCATCGGCTCGATGGCCAGCGTCATGCCCGGCTTCAGGCGCGGCCCGCGATCCGGCACGCCGTAATTCGGAATTTGCGGCTCTTCGTGCAGGTTGGCGCCGATCCCGTGACCGACGTATTCCCGCACCACCGAAAAGCCGGCTTCCTCGATCACCTGCTGGATGCGGTGGGAGATGGTGTACAACCGGACGCCCGGACGGACAAGTTCGAGCCCGGCATACAGCGCCGCTTCGGTTACGTCAAGCAGCCGCTGCGTCTCCGGATCGATCTTGCCGACCGGATAGGTCCAGGCGGAATCGCCGTGGTAACCGCGGAACCTCGCGCCGATATCGATGCTGATGATGTCGCCTTCCTTCAGCTTGCGCGGTCCCGGGATGCCGTGCACCAGCTCGTTGTTGACCGACGTGCAGATGCTGCCCGGGAACCCGTTGTAGCCCTTGAAGGAGGGTTCCGCATGCTGGCTGCGGATGAACGCTTCGGCCATCCGGTCCAGCTCGGCGGTCGTGACGCCGGGTTGCACGGCCTGTTTCAGCAGGCGGTGCGTTTCGGCGACGATCCGCCCCGCTTCCCGCATCAAAGCCAGTTCCGCTTCGGACTTGCAGACGATCATGGCGAATTATCCTTTCAGGATGGCGCCGATTTCGGCCGTCACCGCTTCAATGTCCTGTTCGCCGTTCACTTCCCGCAGCAATCCTTTGGCTCTGTAATGGTCCAGCAAAGGCGCCGTTTTGTTATGGTATTCGTCCAGCCGCGTTCCGACCTTCTCCTCGGTGTCGTCGGCGCGCTGGTACAGCTCTCCGCCGCACCGGTCGCATTTGCCTTCCTGACGCGGCGGATTGAACATCACATGATACGTGGCGCCGCACGACCGGCAGATCCGGCGGCCCGTCAGACGGGCCAGCAGCAGGCTGCGATCCACCTTCAGGTTGATGACGTGGTCGAGGCGGCGTCCCGTGGCGGCGAGCATCTCGTCGAGCGCGTCGGCCTGCGCCGTGGTGCGCGGGTACCCGTCCAGCAGGAACCCTTTGGCGCAGTCGGGCCGGGCGAGCCGCTCGCGCACGATGCCGTTGGTGATCTCGTCCGGCACGAGCAGCCCCTGATCCACGTATTCCTGCGCCTTCCGGCCGAGGGGCGTGCCTTCCTGCATGGCCTGGCGGAAGGCATCCCCCGTCGAAATGTGCGGAATGCCGAACCGCTCGACGATCCGTTCGGCCTGCGTCCCCTTGCCGGCACCAGGAGGGCCCATAAACACGATGTTCATCCTTGTTCCTCCTGTATCGCCATCACTTCGTGTTGATGAAGCCGCGATAGTGACGTTTGATCAACTGGCTTTCGATCTGCTTCATCGTCTCCAGCGCGACGCCGACGACGATGAGCAGCGAGGTGCCGCCCAGTTTCACCGATCGCGGCAGGCCGGCGACGGAGCCGAAGAAGACCGGCATGACCGAGATGATCGCCAGGAAAATCGCCCCTGCCAGCGTCAGTCGCGTGATGACCCTGGTCAGATAGGTGGCGGTCGGTTTGCCCGGACGGATGCCCGGGATGTACCCGCCGTTTTTCTTCATGTTTTCCGCCATTTGCTGCGGATTGTACTGGACAAACGTATAGAAAAAGGTGAACCCGATGATCAGCAGGACATACAGCGCCATGCCGATGGGCCGGTCATAGTACATGTGATCCATGATCCATTGCGCCCACTGGTACTTGGACCAGAATCCGGCGATGGTGATCGGGAACATCAGCAGCGAAACGGCAAAGATCACCGGAATGACGCCCGCGCCGTTGACCTTGAGCGGAATGTGCGTCGTCTGGCCGCCGTACATCCGCTGGCCGACAACCCGCTTGGCGTATTGCACCGGAATCTTGCGCGTCCCTTGCTGGACGAAGATGACACCCGCGAAAACGAGCACAATGAACACCACGATCAGGAGGACCTTCACGATGTTCAGGAACAGCTCGCTTTCCGCGGCGCCAATGAACTCGCTCGCGTAAATGTCCCGAACGCCCTGCGGAATCCCCGCGATGATGCCGGCGAAAATGAGGATGGAGATCCCGTTGCCGATGCCCCGCTCGTTGATCTGCTCGCCGAGCCACATCAGGAACGCCGTGCCCGCCGTCAGGATGACGGCAATCAGCGTGTACGTTCCGAAGCTCGGATTCAGCACCATTTGCACGCCGTACAGACGGTTAAATCCGATCGACGTGGCGTACGCCTGGATGAACCCGAGGATGATGGTGCCGTAGCGGGTGAACTGCGTCAGCTTGCGCCGGCCCATCTCACCCTCTTTGGCCCATTCCGCGAATTTCGGAATGACGTCCATCGACAGAAGCTGCACGATGATCGACGCCGTGATGTACGGCATGACGCCGAGGGCAAAGATGGAAAACTGGTACAGGGCGCCGCCGGAGAACGTGTTCAGCAAACCGAACAGGTCGCTGCCCTGCATATCCGCCGCCTTCAGCGCCTCCCGGTTGATGTTCGGCACCGGGATGAAGGAGCCGATGCGGTAGATGAGCAGAATGAACAGGGTGAACAGAATCCGGTTGCGGAGATCCTCGACTTTCCAGATGTTCTGGATGGTCCTGATCATTGGATCACCTCGGACTTGCCGCCGGCGGCTTCAATCTTGGCGACGGCCGATTGCGAGAACTTGTGCGCCTTGACCGTCAGCGCCACTTTCAGTTCTCCGTCACCCAGTATTTTAACGCCGTCTTTCACATTTTTCACCAGTCCCCGTTCGACAAGCAGTTCCGGGGTAACTTCCGTGCCGGCCGCAAATCCGTTCAGTTGTTCCAGGTTGACAATCGCATATTCCGTACGGAAGCGATCATTGTTGAAGCCGCGCTTCGGCAACCGGCGGTACAGCGGGTTTTGCCCGCCTTCGAATCCCGGACGGACGCCGCCGCCGGACCGGGCTTTCTGGCCCTTGTGGCCGCGTCCCGACGTTTTGCCGAGACCGCTGCCGATGCCGCGCCCAACCCGCTTGCGAACGAATTTCGAGCCTTCGGCGGGTTTCAGTTCATGCAATTTCATCGTTCATCGCACCTCCTCGGTATTGGATGCGTGTTCCGTCCAGCGTCGGCAGGTGTCGCCTTACAGTTCCTTGACCTCAACGAGATGCTTGACGTGGTGGATCATGCCGCGGATGGACGGGTTGTCTTCCTTGACGACGGTCTGATGCAGCTTGCGCAGGCCGAGGGACTGCACCGTGCGGCGCTGCACCTCCGGCCGGCCGATCAGGCTGCGCTTGAGGGTAATCTGCAATTTCGCCATCTTGTCCCCTCCTTATCCCAACAGCTCTTCCACGGTTTTCCCGCGGAGCCTTGCCACGTCTTCGGCGCGTTTCAGGCGGGACAGTCCCTCCAGCGTCGCCCGGACCATGTTGATGGCGTTGGAGGAGCCGAGCGATTTCGTCAAAATGTCACCGATGCCCGCAAGTTCCAGCACCGCGCGGATCGGTCCGCCCGCGATGACGCCCGTACCTTTGGACGCGGGTTTCAGCAACACTTTGCCGGCGCCGAAATGTCCGATGACGGGATGCGGGATGGTCGTGCCCACAATCGGCACGTAAATGAGGTTTTTCTTGGCGTCCTCGACGCCTTTGCGGATCGCGTCCGGCACTTCCGACGCCTTGCCGATGCCGGCGCCGACCCAACCTTTGCCGTCGCCGACCACGACGAGCGCACTGAAGCTGAAACGGCGCCCGCCCTGCACGACCTTGGCGACGCGGTTGATTTGGACCATCTTTTCTTGCAGATCCAGCGTATTCGGGTCTACACGCAAGTTCGATTTCCCTCCTTGAGTGGCAAATGGTTCAGAACTCGAGTCCGGCTTCGCGGGCCGCTTCCGCCAGCGCCCGGATCCGGCCGTGATACAGATAGCCGCCGCGGTCGAACACCACTTTCACGACGCCTTTGGCAACCGCACGTTTGGCCAGCAATTCGCCCACCTTGCGCGCCGCTTCCACGTTGCCGCCGTTCTTGATCTGGCCGGCCAGCTCCTTGTCCAGCGTCGAGGCGGAGACGAGCGTCACGCCGCGATCGTCGTCGATCAACTGCGCATAAATGTGTTTCGCGGAACGGAACACGGACAGACGGGGGCGCTCCGCGGTGCCGCTGATTTTCTTGCGCACGCGCAAATGCCGTCTTTGCCGCGCCTTGTTGCGTTCGATTTTGTTGATCATGCCGAAGTCACTCCTTTCCTGCCAGAACAAACCGGCTTGCCGGCCGGTCGCATGCGATTGCCGCGGGGCCTGGCGAAACCGTCGTCCCGGGCCGCATCGCCCGGATCACGCCGCCTTCGTCACGCCGCCCCGGCCACGCCGTTCCCGCATGCCGGCCGCCGCGCCGTCGGTCCGGGGATCATTTCTTCTTGCCGGATTTGCCTTCCTTGAGCATAATCCGCTCGTTCTCGTAGCGGATCCCTTTGCCCTTGTACGGTTCCGGTTCGCGAACCGCGCGGATTCTGGCGGCGGTTTGACCGACCAGTTCCTTGTCGATTCCCTTGACGATGATCTTGTTTTGCGCCGGCACTTCGAACTCGATGCCCGGCTCCGGCACGATTTCCACCGGATGGGAGTAGCCGACGTTCAGCACCAGCTTGTTGCCGGACTTGCTGGCCCGGTAGCCGACGCCGACCAGCTCGAGGCTCTTGCTGTATCCTTCGGTCACGCCGTTCACCATGTTGGCCACCACGGTGCGCGTCGTGCCGTGCAGCGAACGATGCAGTTTCTCGTCCGACGGCCGTTCGATGGTGACGACGTTGCCCTCCACCGTCACCTTCATATCCTTGTGAAGCGTCCGGCTCAGCGTGCCCTTCGGCCCCTTGACCGTGATCGTATTGCCGTCCACCGTCACGTTCACGCCGCTTGGCAACTGAATCGGTTTGCGTCCGATACGGGACATGGGTACACCTCCAATCGGTTGCGTGGTCTCACCAGACGTAGCAGATCACTTCGCCGCCCGACTTCAGTTGGCGGGCTTCCTTGTCGGTGACGATGCCCTTGGACGTCGAAATGATCGCAATGCCGAGGCCGCCCAGTACGCGCGGGATTTCATTCGCCTTGGTATAGACGCGCAATCCCGGCTTGCTGATGCGCTTGAGCCCCGTGATGACGCGCTCGTTGTTCGGGCCGTATTTCAGGAAAATACGGATGATCCCTTGCTTGTTGTCCTCAATATATTCGGCATCGCGGATGAAGCCCTCGCGCTTCAGAATCTCGACGATTTCCCGCTTCACCTTCGAGGCGGGCACTTCGACCGATTCGTGACGCACTTGGTTCGCGTTGCGAATGCGCGTCAGCATATCCGCAATGGGATCGCTCATAGCCATGGGGATAACCCTCCTTCCCGAGCCCGGTGAATTACCAGCTCGCTTTTCTCACGCCAGGAATCTGGCCTTTGTATGCCAATTCACGGAAACAGATCCGGCAAATCTTGAATTTGCGGAGCACGGCGTGGGGACGCCCGCACCGTTCGCAGCGCGTGTACGCGCGCACCCGGAATTTCGGCTTCCGCTTCTGCTTCACGATCAACGAAGTCTTGGCCACGAATGCCTGCACCTCCCCGCCGTTATTGGGCGAACGGCATGCCCAGTTGGGCAAGCAGCTCGCGGGATTCTTCGTCGGTCTTGGCGGTCGTCACGATGACCACGTCCAAGCCCCGGATCTTGTCGATCTTGTCGTATTCGATCTCCGGGAAAATGAGCTGCTCCCGGATGCCAAGCGTATAGTTGCCGCGGCCGTCGAACGATTTCGGGGACACGCCGCGGAAGTCACGCACGCGCGGCAGGGCGATGTTGAACAGTTTGTCGAGGAAATGGTACATCCGGTCGCCGCGCAGCGTCACCTTTACGCCGATCGGCTGGTTTTTCCGCACGCGGAAGCCCGCGATCGATTTCTTCGCCCGGGTGACGACAGGCTTCTGGCCGGCGATGCGGGTCAGATCTTCCACCGCGGCGTCGAGCACCTTGGCGTTTTGCACCGCTTCGCCCACGCCCATGTTCAGGACGACTTTTTCCACCCGCGGCACCTGCATGACCGATTTGTAGCCGAATTTTTGCATCAGAGCGGGCGTGATTTCATTCAGAAACCGTTCTTTCAACCTTGCTGCCATTTGTCACGGGAACCTCCTTTCCGTCCGTCTTCGCCGTCAGTCGATCTGAGCGCCGGAGCGTTTCGCGATCCGCACCTTTTTGCCGTTCTCCAGCACCTTGTATCCGATCCGCGTCGGCTTGCCGGTTTTCGGATCCACGAGCATCACGTTGGACACGTGGATCGGCGCCTCGCGTTCGATGATGCCGCCTTGCGGGTTTTTCGGATTCGGACGCGTATGGCGCTTGACGATGTTGACCCCTTCCACGAGCACGCGGTTTTCGCGCGGGTAGGCAGCCAGGACGCGGCCTTTTTTGCCTTTGTCCTTGCCGGTAATGACGATTACCGTGTCGTCTTTCTTCACGTGCAGCTTGTTGTTATGCGACAGCAGCACCTTTTTCAAACGGGGCATGGGTACACCTCCTCGTTCCGGCCTCCCCGGATCAGAGCACTTCCGGAGCCAGGGAAATGATTTTCATGAAGTCGCGTTCGCGAAGCTCGCGTGCGACCGGCCCGAAAATCCGGGTGCCGCGCGGGCTCTTGTCTTCTCTCACGATCACCGCGGCGTTTTCGTCAAACGAAATATACGATCCGTCCGGCCGGCGAATCGGGCGCTTCGTGCGCACGATCACGCATTTCACCACGTCGCCTTTTTTGACAACGCCCCCGGGTGTTGCTTGTTTGACGGAAGCGACAATCATGTCACCGACGTGCCCCACCCTGCGGCCCATACCGCCGAGCACGCGGATGCACATCAGCTCTTTCGCGCCGGAGTTGTCCGCGACGGCCAGGCGCGTAAACGGTTGAATCATCGATGGTGCCTCCTTTCAGTCGACCTGCGTCTGGATGCGTTCCGGGCGGCTTTCCGCCATCCGGCAATCGCTNAGACGTTCATGCCCTTCTCGACGATCTCCACCAGCCGCCATCTTTTTTCCTTCGACAGCGGACGGGTTTCCATGATTTTCACCGTATCGCCGATTTTGGCTTCGTTGTTTTCGTCATGCGCCTTGTATTTCTTCGTGGTCTTGATCCGCTTGTGGTACAGGCTGTGCCGTTTGTACGTTTCGACGGCGACCACGATCGTTTTGTCCATCTTGTCGCTGACGACTTTGCCGATTTGCACTTTACGGGCGTTCCGTTGGCTCACTCCAAATCCTCCTTCCCGCAGGCGGTGTCACGGCAGGGCCGAACGGTCAGCCGATGCCGAGTTCGCGTTCACGCAAAACCGTCTTGGCACGGGCGATTTCTTTCCGCAATTCCTTCAGGCGGTGCGGTTTGTCCAATTGGCCGGTCGCCAGTTGGAACCGCAGGTTGAACAGCTCTTCCTTGAAATCGGCAATCTTCTTTTCGATTTCGGCGGAAGTCATATTGCGCAGTTCACTGGCTTTCATTGGATTCACCACCCAAATCTTCGCGTTTCACAAACTTCGTCTTGATCGGCAACTTGTGCGCGGCAAGACGCATCGCTTCACGCGCCACTTCTTCGGGCACGCCGCCCAGCTCGAACATGATCTTGCCCGGTTTGACGACGGCGACCCATTTTTCCACGTTCCCTTTACCGGCACCCATCCGCACTTCCAGCGGTTTTTGCGTCACCGGTTTGGAGGGGAAAATATTGATCCACACCTTGCCGCCCCGGCGGATGTAACGGGTCATCGCGATCCGCGCCGCCTCGATTTGGCGGTTGGTGATCCAGGCCGGTTCCAGCGCCTGCAGGCCGTATTCGCCAAAGTTCACCGTCGTGCCGCCCTTGGCGCGTCCTTTCAGCCTGCCGCGTTGCTGTTTGCGGTGTTTGACGCGTTTGGGGATCAACATGGTCAGTTGCCTCCTTCCCCAGCCGATTTTTTCTTCGCCGGGAGGACTTCGCCGCGGTAGATCCACACTTTCACGCCGATGCGGCCGTAGGTGGTGTGCGCTTCAGCCGTGCCGTAGTCGATGTCGGCGCGCAGCGTATGCAGCGGAACCGTCCCTTCGTTGTATCCTTCCGTGCGGGCGATTTCGGCGCCGCCCAGCCGTCCGCTTACCATGGTCTTGACACCCTTGGCGCCTGCGCGCATCGTCCGCTGGATCGCCTGTTTCATGGCGCGGCGGAACGAAATGCGGCGTTCCAGTTGTTGGGCGATGCTTTCCGCCACGAGGATGGCGTCCAGTTCCGGGTGTTTGATTTCGGCAATGTTGATGTGCACTTTCTTGCCGTTCGTCAGCTTCACCAGTTCGTTGCGCAGGGTGTCGACTTCCGCGCCGCCCTTGCCGATGACCATGCCCGGTTTTGCGGTGTGAATCGTCACGTTGACGCGGTTGGCGGCACGCTCGATTTCAATGCGCGAAACGGCGGCGTCTTTCAGCTTCTTCTTCAGAAAATCGCGGATTTTGACGTCCTCCATCAGCAGGGCGCCGAAATCCTTTTCGGCATACCACTTGGATTCCCAGTCACGGATAATGCCGATGCGAAGTCCGACCGGATTGACCTTTTGACCCACACTTGTCCCTCCTTATCGCTCGGATACGACCAGCGTAATGTGGCTGGTCCGTTTCAGAATCGGGAACGCACGGCCCTGGGCGCGAGGTTGGTACCGTTTCAGCGTCGGGCCCTCGTTGGCGTAAATTTCGGAAATATACAGTTTGTTCACGTCCATTTTGTAGTTATGCTCGGCGTTGGCCACGGCGGAGTTCAGCAGCTTCTCCAGCACCGGGGACGCCGCGCGGGGCGTGTGGCGCAAAATCGCGATGGCCTCCGCCACGTCCTTGCCGCGAATGAGATCGGCGACGAGGCGCACCTTGCGGGGCGCGATGCGGATGTAGCGCGCGACAGCTCTCGCTTGTTGCGACATCGAGATTTACCTCCTCCCGTACGTTGCGTGCACCGGCAGCCGGCGATCAGCGCTTGCCGGTTTTCCGATCGTCGTCCGAATGGCCCTTGAACGTGCGCGTCGGCACGAATTCGCCAAGCTTGTGGCCAACCATGTCCTCCGTCACGTAAACCGGCACGTGTTTGCGTCCGTCATACACCGCAAACGTGTGACCGACAAACTGCGGGAAAATCGTCGAGCGGCGCGACCACGTCTTGATGACGACCTTCTTGTTGGCCGCGTTCAGTTCTTCAACCTTCTTCATCAGATGCGCGTCCACAAAAGGGCCTTTCTTGAGGCTGCGACCCATGCGAGACCTCCTCCCTCTAACCCGTTCTAAAGCGCCAGACGTTCATGCCGCCTTATGCCGCCGGACGGCATATCCGGCCGGCATTACTTGCGGCGGCGAACAATATATTTGTTGCTCGGCTTGTTTTTCTTCCGCGTCTTGTAGCCAAGCGTCGGTTTGCCCCACGGCGTCATCGGCGACGGACGGCCAATCGGCGCCTTGCCTTCGCCACCGCCGTGCGGGTGGTCGACCGGGTTCATGACCGAACCGCGCACCGTCGGACGGCGGCCCAGCCAACGGGAACGTCCGGCCTTGCCAAGGTTGATCAGCTCGTGATCCTGGTTGCCCACGGAGCCGATCGTCGCGCGGCATTGTTTCAGCACGCGGCGGATTTCGCCGGACGCGAGGCGGATGACCGCGTATTTGTCTTCCTTGCCGAGCAGTTGCGCTTCCGTGCCGGCGGCGCGCACCAGTTGCCCGCCCTTGCCCGGTTTCAGCTCGATGTTGTGGATGACCGTACCGACCGGAATGTTCTCCAGCGGCAGGGCGTTGCCGACGCGAATGTCGGCGTTCGGTCCGGACATGATCTCGTCGCCGACTTTGAGCCCCTTCGGCGCGATGATGTAGCGCTTCTCCCCGTCACGATAGTTGATCAGCGCGATGTGGGACGTCCGGTTCGGGTCGTATTCGATGGTGGCGACGCGCCCCGGAATTCCGTCTTTGTCCCGCTTGAAGTCAATGATCCGGTATTGACGCTTGTGGCCGCCACCGCGGTGACGCACCGTCATTTTGCCCTGGTTGTTGCGGCCCGCGTGTTTTTTCAGCGGCGCCAGCAGGGACTTTTCCGGTTTGTCGGTGGTGATTTCCTCAAACGTGGACACCGTCATCTGACGGCGGCCCGGCGATGTCGGATTGAAACTTTTGACCGGCACTCCGATCCCCTCCTTGCGTTACGAAATGTCAGACCGATCCCTCGAAGAAATCCAGCGGCTTGCTGCCTGCCGCGAGCTGCACGATCGCCTTTTTCCATTCCGACGTGTAGCCGCTGTAACGGCCGTAACGTTTCGGCTTGGCCGGCACGCGCATCGTGTTCACGCGGGCGACCTTCACGTTGAAAATTTGCTCGACGGCCTTCTTGATCTCCGTCTTGTTGGCCCGAAGGTCAACTTCGAACACATATTTCAACTGGTCGGCGAACTCGCTTGAGCGTTCGGTAATGACCGGCCGTTTGATGATATCGCGGGGGTCTTTCATTACGCGAACACCTCCTCGACCTTCGCGACCGCTTCCTTCGTGATGATCAGCTTGTCGTGGTTCAGCAGATCGAGCACGTTGATGCCCGTCGCGGTAATGAATTTGACGCCCGGAATGTTGCGGGCCGACAGGGCCACGTTGTCGTCAAATTCGGCGGAGACGACAAGCGCCTTGCGTTCGACTTTCAGGTTGTTGAGAATTTTTGCGAATTCCTTCGTTTTCGGCGCGGCCATGCGCAGTTCGTCGAGCACGATGATATCGCTGTCGCGCACCTTGCTGGACAGCGCCGATTTGATGGCCAGCCGGCGTACTTTGCGCGGCAATTTGATGGCGTAGCTGCGCGGTTGCGGACCGAACACGGTGCCGCCGCCCTTCCATTGCGGCGCGCGGATGCTGCCTTGGCGCGCACGGCCGGTTCCTTTCTGGCGCCACGGTTTGCGGCCGCCGCCGCTCACTTCGGAGCGGCCTTTCGTTTTGTGCGTGCCCCGGCGCAGCGAGGCTTGTTGCAGCACGACGGCGCTGTGCAGCACGTGGATATTCGGCTCAATGCCGAACACCGCGTCCGACAGTTCGATCTCGCCGACCTGGCTGCCGCTGGTGTTATATACAGCCACTTTGGGCATGAAAAGTCCTCCTTTCCCGATGCGTTCGGAATTATTGCTTCACCGAAGAACGGATTTTGAGGAAGCCGTTGCGCGGTCCCGGCACGGAACCCTTGATGAGCAGCACGTTGCGTTCCGGATCAACCTTCACGACTTGCAGCTTCTGGACCGTCACCGTTTCGTGACCCAACCGGCCGTGCATTTTCTTGCCCTTCGGCACGCGGTTGGCATCGCGCATGATGGCCAGGGAACCGTTGCCCCGGTGGTATTTGGAACCGTGCGCCATCGGACCGCGGGAGTGACCCCACCGCTTGATCGCGCCTGCGGTGCCTTTCCCTTTGGAAATCCCCGTCACGTCAACAAATTCGCCTTCGGTGAAGATGTCCACCTTCACTTCCTGGCCGACTTCGTAATCCGCCGGGTTCACGCCGCGGATCTCCCGAATGAAGCGCTTGGGCGTCGTTCCTGCTTTTTTCGCGTGGCCAATTTCAGGTTTGTTGGCCGCTTTCTCGCTTTTATCCGCAAAACCGAGCTGGATCGCCGCGTAGCCGTCGCGTTCGACTTCTTTTTTCTGCAGCACGATGTTCGGCTCCGCCTGGACGACCGTCACCGGCACGACGCTGCCGTCTGCCGCGAACACTTGGGTCATGCCGATTTTGCGTCCCAAGATCCCTTTCATGTTGACACCTCTTTTCCTTTCCCGGTTCGTTCGGCGATCTCGCCTGTCTGGTTACAACCTGTCGAATTACAGCTTGATTTCGATATCAACACCGGACGGCAGATCGAGACGCATCAGCGCGTCCACCGTTTGCGGCGTCGGGCTGACGATGTCGATCAACCGCTTGTGCGTGCGCATTTCGAATTGCTCGCGCGAGTCCTTGTACTTGTGCACCGCGCGCAAAATCGTGATGACTTGCCGTTCGGTCGGCAGCGGGATCGGTCCGGAGACGCTGGCTCCCGTGCGCTTGGCCGTCTCCACGATCTTCTCGGCCGATTGGTCCAGCACCCGATGATCGTACGCTTTCAAGCGGATCCGGATTTTTTGTTTGGCCAATGCCATAGAAGTCCCTCCTTCATTCGCCCAATTTGAAATCGGACATACTCCGCGAGAATGACCCGAATCACGTCCGGTGAACCCTTCTATGGCAAAGGGGCCGGGTGTGTCGGCAACCTCCCGCATCATCGCACAGTCAGACCAACGTTCACTATTATAGCAATGTGCCTGGGGGAATGCAATCAAAAATCGCTTGAAGTTTCATTTCCTGGAGCGGCACCGGACGGGAAAGCCCGCCACGAACGGCCGGAATCCGTCCGGTCCTCAACCTTCGGACGTCCGACGATCTCAGCCCCTGGAGGCTTGTGCTTCCAGACTATATAAATAAGAAGGAAAAGGCACCCCGAAGGGTGCCTTTTGGTTTTCGGCTGGCGCACCGATTACTTAATAATCGAAGCAACGGCGCCGGCGCCGACCGTGCGGCCGCCTTCGCGGATCGCGAAGCGCGTGCCTTCTTCGATGGCGATCGGCGAGATCAGTTGCACGGTCACCGTGACGTTGTCGCCCGGCATCACCATTTCCGTGCCTTCCGGCAGTTGGATGACGCCCGTCACGTCCGTCGTCCGGAAGTAGAATTGCGGACGGTAGCCGGAGAAGAACGGTTTATGCCGGCCGCCTTCTTCCTTGGTCAGGACGTACACTTGGGCGGTGAATTCCGTGTGCGGATTCACGGTGCCCGGTTTCGCCAGCACCTGGCCGCGTTCAATTTCTTTCCGCTCAACACCGCGCAGCAGCGCGCCGATGTTGTCGCCGGCTTCCGCTTGATCCAGCAGCTTGCGGAACATTTCCACGCCGGTGACGACGGTCTTCTTCGTTTCTTCGGCCAGACCGACGATTTCCACTTCGTCGCCCACTTTCACCGTACCGCGCTCAACGCGGCCCGTGGCCACCGTACCGCGGCCGGTGATCGTGAACACGTCTTCGACCGGCATCAGGAACGGCTTGTCAACTTCACGCTGCGGCGTCGGGATGTAGCTGTCGACGGCGTTCATCAGCTCGATGATCTTGTCGCCCCATTCGCCGTCCGGATTTTCCAGCGCTTGCAGCGCGGAACCGCGGATGATCGGGGTCGTGTCGCCCGGGAACTGGTATTCGTTCAGCAGGTCGCGCACTTCCATTTCCACCAGTTCGAGCAGCTCTTCGTCTTCCACCATGTCGCACTTGTTCAGGAAGACAACGATGTACGGAACGCCGACTTGGCGGGACAGCAGGATGTGTTCGCGCGTTTGCGGCATCGGGCCGTCGGCGGCGGACACAACCAGGATCGCGCCGTCCATTTGCGCCGCACCGGTGATCATGTTCTTCACGTAGTCGGCGTGGCCCGGGCAGTCCACGTGCGCATAGTGGCGGTTTTGCGTTTCGTATTCAACGTGCGAGGTCGCGATGGTGATCCCGCGTTCGCGTTCTTCCGGCGCCTTGTCGATTTGGTCGTACGCCAGGGCTTGACCGCTGCCGAAACGCTTGGCGAGCACGGTCGTGATCGCAGCCGTCAGCGTCGTCTTGCCATGGTCGACGTGACCGATGGTGCCGATGTTGACGTGCGGTTTCGTACGTTCAAATTTTGCCTTAGCCATTGAATTCTTTTCCTCCTTTTTGAGGTCAGGAAATTTTATATTGGCTGGCGGACCGCCGGCATGCTGTCCGCCGGTCGGCCCTGCCGGGTCCAAGACGGGATGCGCCCGAAACGCAAGCGGTTCGCGGATGCCGCATCAGGCGCCTTTGTGCTTGGCGATGATTTCCTCCGCAACGGAACGCGGCACTTCCTCGTAATGGGAGAACTCCATCGAGAACACGCCGCGGCCTTGCGTACCGGACCGGAGAACGGTGGAGTAACCGAACATCTCGGCCAGCGGCACCTTCGCGCGGATGACGCGTGCACCGGCACGTTGGTCCATCCCCTCGATGCGTCCGCGGCGGGAGTTCAGCATCCCCATCACGTCGCCCATGTACTCTTCCGGAACGGTGACTTCCACCTTCATGATCGGCTCAAGCAGCACGGGGTTGCACTTGTCCTTGGCCGCCTTGAGCGCCATCGATGCGGCGATCTTGAACGCCATTTCCGAAGAGTCGACTTCGTGGTACGAACCGTCCACGATCGTCGCCTTGATGTCCACGATCGGATAGCCGGCAAGCACGCCGTTTTTCATGGCTTCCTCAATGCCGGCCTGCACCGCCGGAATGTATTCCTTCGGCACGACACCGCCGACGATCTTGTTCTCGAACACGAAGCCGCTGCCGCGTTCAAGCGGTTCGAACTCGATCCAGACGTGACCGTACTGACCGCGGCCGCCCGATTGGCGAACGAATTTGCCCTCGATGCGCGCCGGGGTGGTGAACGTCTCGCGATAGGCGACCTGGGGTTTGCCGACGTTCGTGTCGACCTTGAACTCGCGTTTCATCCGGTCGACGATGATCTCCAGGTGCAGCTCGCCCATCCCTTCGATGATCGTCTGCCCGGTTTCCTCGTCGGTGTAGTAGCGGAACGTCGGGTCTTCCTCGGCCAGTTTGGCCAGGGCTTGACCCATTTTTTCCTGGTCGCCCTTCGTCTTCGGTTCGACGGCGACGTTGATGACCGGTTCCGGGAAGGTCATCGATTCGAGGATGACCGGGTGTTTCTCATCGCACAGCGTGTCGCCGGTGATGGTGTCCTTCAGCCCGACGGCGGCGGCGATGTCGCCCGCGTACACCTCGGTGATTTCCTCGCGGTGGTTGGCGTGCATTTGCAGGATCCGTCCGATCCGCTCGCGCTTGCCCTTGGTGGAGTTCAGCACGTACGAACCGGAGTTCAGCACACCGGAATACACCCGGAAGAAGGTCAGCTTGCCGACGTACGGGTCGCTCATGATCTTGAACGCGAGCGCCGCAAACGGCTGGTCGTCGGCCGATTTGCGGAACGTCTCGGTGCCGTCCGGCAGGGTGCCCCTGATGTCCGGCACATCGTTCGGCGCCGGCAGATAGTCGACCACCGCGTCCAGCAGCGCTTGCACGCCCTTGTTGCGGTAGGACGAACCGCAGACGACCGGGAAGATCTTCACCGCGCAGACGCCCTTGCGAAGGGCCGCCTTCAGTTCCGGAACGGTGATTTCTTCCCCTTCCAGATATTTGATCATCAACTCTTCGTCGATTTCGGCCACTTTCTCGATAAGCTCGTTGCGCAATTCCTCGGCCTGATCTTTCAGGTGGTCGGGAATGTCCGTAATCTCCCGCTCCTTGCCAAGGTCATCCTTGTAGATGATGGCCTTGCGCTCGATCAGGTCGATCATGCCGACGAAATCGCTCTCGGCGCCGATCGGCAGTTGGATGGCGACCGCGTTGGCACCCAGCCGGTCGCGCATTTCCTGCACGACGGCGAGGAAGTTGGCGCCGATGATGTCCATCTTGTTGACGTAGGCAATCCGCGGTACGCCGTAGCGATCGGCCTGGCGCCACACCGTTTCCGATTGCGGCTCCACGCCTTCCTTGGCGCTGAATACGCCGACGGCGCCATCCAAAACGCGCAGGGAACGTTCGACTTCCACCGTGAAGTCCACGTGCCCGGGGGTGTCAATGATATTGATGCGGTGATCCTTCCAGAAACAGGTGGTCGCGGCCGACGTGATCGTGATGCCGCGTTCCTGTTCCTGTTCCATCCAGTCCATCGTCGCGGCGCCTTCGTGCACCTCGCCGATCTTGTGAACCCGACCGGTATAGAACAGGATCCGTTCGGTGGTGGTTGTTTTGCCCGCATCAATATGCGCCATGATCCCGATATTGCGCGTGCGTTCCAAAGGAACCGCCCTAGGCATTCATTGGTCTCCTTTCTTGCACGAATCGTCCGCGCGCCAAGGCGCGCGCACGTTCGCCTGCATATTGTTGCGGGTTTACCAGCGGTAATGGGCGAAGGCCTTGTTCGCTTCCGCCATCTTGTGCGTATCTTCGCGCTTCTTCACCGCCGCGCCGGTGTTGTTGGACGCGTCGATGATCTCGTTCGCGAGGCGCTCCTGCATCGTCTTTTCGCTGCGCGTGCGGGCGTAATTCACCAGCCAGCGCAAGCCGAGCGAGATGCGCCGTTCCGGCTTGACCTCGACCGGCACCTGGTAGTTGGCGCCGCCGACGCGACGCGCCTTCACTTCCAGCACCGGCATGACGTTTTTCAGCGCGGCTTCGAACACTTCCATCGGGTCTTTGCCCGTCCGTTCGCGAACGATATCGAACGCTTCGTACAGGATTCGCTGCGCGACCCCTTTTTTGCCGTCGATCATGATCCGGTTGATCAGTCGCGTCACAAGCTTGCTGTTGTAAATCGGATCCGGAAGCACGTCCCGGCGGGGCACAGGTCCCTTGCGGGGCATCGTAACTCCTCCTTTCCGCCGTCATGTGGTCACGTTTCCGTAATGATCAAGCGGCGGGCGCTCATTTTTTCTCTTTCGGCTTCTTCGCGCCGTACTTGGACCGGCCTTGCATCCGGTTTTGGACGCCGGCCGCGTCCAACGCGCCGCGGATGATATGATAACGGACACCCGGAAGGTCCTTGACCCGGCCGCCCCGCACGAGCACCGTGCTGTGTTCCTGCAGGTTGTGGCCGATCCCCGGGATGTACGCAGTCACTTCGACGCGGTTGGAGAGACGGACCCGCGCGTACTTGCGCAGCGCCGAGTTCGGTTTCTTCGGCGTCATCGTGCCCACGCGCGTGCATACGCCGCGCTTTTGCGGAGAGCTGAGGTTGGTTTCAACCCGTTTCAGCGCGTTGAACCCTTTTTGCAGCGCGGGGGATTTCGATTTGACCACTTTTTGTTGACGTCCTTTGCGCACCAGTTGGTTGATTGTCGGCATGCTGCCACCCCCTTCCCGAACGATGGATGGCCGGTCCGGTCGATGACCGGTGTCCGGCCGGTATCCGGCCGATTTCGTGCCGGAATGATACCGACTTTCCACTCACGCAGAATGTCCACAGATCCAGGCGGTTCATTTTCGCGACGCGAAAGGGCTGCCGACACGCTTCCCGATGGAACGCCGTGCCGGAAGCTCCCGTAAACCCGATTATTCTTTCACGACCGCGGCCATGGCCGCCTCGACGGCGATCCCGCACGCCTTGCCCAGATCGCGCATCGTATCGACATAGTTGACCTTGACGCCGTGCAGCTTGCACAGCTCCACGATGCGGTTCACCAGGCGGGGATCCGCGTCCTGCGCGACGAACACTTCGGCGGCTTTGCCCTGCTCCACCGCCTTCGTCGTCTGTTTGGTGCCGACCTTGAGCTTGCCTTCCGGAAATCGTACGCCGATATCCATATCGGCACCGACCCTCCATGACAGTTTATAGCAAGCGGGCACACACTCAAAGATGGTAACACTTCGCCTGACGCGTGTCAAGCGAAATCCCCGCGTCCCATCGCGGCGCCGCGCCTTTCCGGCCAAAAAAACCGGACGCGCGGCCGGCCCGGCGATCCATTGCCGAACCGACCGCGCTCCCCGTTCCGTCGCGGCAGCGTCAGGCCGCGCCGGCGCTTCCGCGTCCGCACCCCGCGAACGCGCCCGCGCCCGTCACTCCGCCGCCTGGACGGTTTCCATCTCCTGCTCGCCCTTCGCTTCCGCCTCGTCCAGCGGTGACGTCACCTTGACGCTCCGGTAACGCGCCATGCCGGTGCCGGCCGGAATGAGCTTGCCGATGATCACGTTCTCCTTCAGGCCGAGCAGCCGGTCGACCTTGCCCTTGATCGCGGCATCGGTCAGCACGCGGGTCGTCTCCTGGAAGGAGGCCGCCGACAGGAACGAATCGGTTTCCAGCGACGCCTTGGTGATGCCGAGCAGCACCGGCCGCGCCACCGCGGGCTCCTTGCCCTGGAGAATCACTTCGCGGTTGGCCGCCTCGTAATCGTGGATGTCCACGTACGTGCCCGGCAGGAGCGTCGTGTCGCCCGGATCGACGATGCGGATTTTCCGCAGCATCTGCTTGATCATCACTTCGATGTGCTTGTCGTTGATCTCCACGCCCTGGTTCCGGTACACCCGCTGCACTTCCTGCAAAATGTAATTTTGCACGCCGCGGATGCCCTTGATGCGGAGCATTTCCTTCGGGTCGATGGAGCCGTCCGTCAACTCATCGCCCGCCTCGATCCGCTGCCCTTCGGAGACGCGGATGCGAGAGCCGTAGGAGACGGGGTACACCTTCGTTTCCGCGTCGCCCTCGATCTCGATCTCGCGGCGGTCTTTCTCGTCCCGGATGTGCTTGACGACGCCGTCGATCTCGGAGATGACCGCTTGCCCTTTCGGATTCCGCGCTTCAAACAGCTCCTGGATCCGCGGCAAACCTTGCGTGATGTCCTCGCCGGCGACGCCGCCGGTGTGGAACGTCCGCATCGTCAATTGCGTACCGGGTTCGCCGATCGACTGGGCGGCGATGATGCCGACCGCTTCGCCGATCTCGACTTCCTTGCCGGTCGCCAGGTTGCGGCCGTAGCACATCTTGCACACGCCGTGGCGGGCGCGGCAACTGAGAACCGAACGGATGGTCACTTTCTCGATGCCGGCCTTCACGATCGCGGCCGCCTTCTCGGCGTCGATCATCTCGTTGCGGCCGACGATGACCTCGCCGGTCTCCGGATGGCGCACCGTCTCAAAGGCGTAGCGCCCTTCGATCCGGTCGTACAGGTCCTCGATGACCTCTTTCCCGTCCTCGATCCGCGTGACGACAAGCCCTTTGTCGGTGCCGCAGTCTTCCTCGCGGACGATGACGTCCTGCGCCACGTCCACCAGACGGCGGGTGAGGTAACCGGAGTCGGCCGTCCGCAGCGCGGTGTCGGCCAGACCTTTCCGCGCGCCGTGCGTGGAGATGAAGTATTCGAGCACCGTCAACCCTTCGCGGAAGTTCGACTTGATGGGCAGTTCGAAAATCCGCCCGGAAGGCGTCGCCATCAAGCCGCGCATGCCGCCAAGCTGGGTGATCTGGGACTTGTTGCCGCGCGCCTTGGAGTCCACCATCAGCATGATCGAGTTGAACCGGTCCATCGACTTCATCAGCACGTCGGTGATGTCATCCTTCGCCTTGGACCAGATTTCGATGATCCGGTCGTACCGCTCCTCGTCCGTGATCAGGCCGCGGCGGTATTGGCTGGAAATGACCCGGACTTTGTTTTCCGATTCCTCCAGAATGCGGTGTTTCTCTTCCGGCACCACGACGTCCGCCACGGCGATGGTAATGCCGGCGCGCGTCGAATAGGTGAAGCCGAGCTCCTTGATTTTGTCCAGAATGATCGCCGTCTGCGTCGTCTGGTAGCGGCGGAAGCACTCGGCGATGATTTGTCCCAGGTATTCCTTGCCCACGGCGCCGGTAAGCGGCAGCTCGCGCACGATCTTGTTCAGATCGGCGCCCTTTTCGTAGATGAAGTATTTATCCGGCGTCCCGTTCAGCAGGTTGGCCTTCGTCGGCTCGTTGATGTACGGGAACGTGTCCGGGAAAATCTCGTTGAAAATCAGCTTGCCGATCGTGGTGACGAAGAGCGCGTTCTGCTGCTCCGGCGTGAACGTCTTTTTGTTCAGCGCCTTCGCCGGGATGATGATCCGGGCGTGCAGCGAAATGTTGTTCAGGCCGCGCTCGTAGGCGGAAATCGCCTCATGCGCGTCGGCAAAGCGCATTCCCGTGCCGGGCGCGTCCGGATCGTCCATCGTCAGGTAATAGCAGCCCAGCACCATGTCTTGCGACGGCGTGACGACCGGTTTGCCGTCCTTCGGGTTCAAGATGTTGCCCGACGCCAGCATGAGCAAGCGGGCTTCCGCCTGCGCCTCGGCGGACAACGGCACGTGCACGGCCATCTGGTCGCCGTCGAAGTCCGCGTTGTACGCGGTACATACGAGCGGATGCAGCTTGATCGCGCGGCCTTCGACGAGCACCGGCTCGAACGCCTGAATCCCCAGGCGGTGCAGCGTCGGCGCGCGGTTCAGCAGCACCGGGTGCTCCTTGATGACTTCCTCGAGCACGTCCCACACTTCCGGACTGACGCGCTCGACCTTGCGCTTCGCGCTCTTGATGTTGTGGGCCAGCCCCTTGACGACCAGCTCTTTCATCACGAACGGCTTGAAGAGCTCCAGCGCCATTTCCTTCGGCAGGCCGCACTGGTACATCTTCAGGCTCGGTCCGACGACGATAACGGAACGGCCGGAATAGTCGACGCGCTTCCCGAGCAGGTTTTGGCGGAAACGCCCCTGCTTGCCCTTCAGCATGTGGCTCAGCGACTTCAGCGGGCGGTTTCCGGGACCGGTTACCGGACGGCCGCGCCGGCCGTTGTCGATGAGGGCGTCGACGGCTTCCTGCAGCATCCGCTTCTCGTTTTGGACGATGATGTCCGGCGCGCCGAGATCGAGCAGCCGTTTCAGCCGGTTGTTCCGGTTGATGACGCGGCGGTACAGGTCGTTCAGGTCGGATGTGGCGAAACGGCCGCCGTCCAGTTGCACCATCGGGCGCAGTTCCGGCGGGATGACCGGCAGCACGTCGAGGATCATCCATTCCGGACGGTTGCCGGAATTGCGGAACGCCTCCAGCACCTCAAGCCGCTTGATGGCACGGTTGCGGCGCTGCCCCTGGGCGGTGCGCAACTCTTCCTTGAGCATTTCGATCTCGCGGTCGAGGTCGATGTCCATGAGCAGCTTCTTGATCGCTTCCGCGCCCATGCCGGCCTGGAACGCATAGCCGAACTTCTCGCGGTAACTGCGATACTCCTTCTCGGAGAGCAGTTGTTTTTTCTCCAACGGCGTGTCTCCCGGATCGGTCACCACATAGGATGCAAAGTAGATGACCTCCTCCAGGGAACGGGGGGACATGTCGAGCGTCAGCCCCATCCGGCTCGGAATGCCTTTGAAATACCAGATGTGGGACACGGGAGCCGCGAGCTCGATGTGCCCCATCCGTTCACGGCGCACTTTCGCGCGGGTGACCTCGACGCCGCAGCGGTCACACACCATTCCCTTGTAGCGGACCCGCTTGTATTTGCCGCAATGGCACTCCCAGTCTTTCGTCGGACCGAAAATCCGTTCGCAGAACAGACCTTCCTTTTCCGGTTTCAGCGTCCGATAGTTGATCGTTTCCGGTTTCTTCACCTCGCCCCGCGACCACGAACGAATCTTGTCGGGGGAGGCGAGGCCGATCTTCATGAACTCAAAGTGATTGACGTCCAACAAGGAGCAAGCCCTCCTTCATCGTTGCTGGGAACAGCAGGTTCGCGTCATTCCGCACTGACTTCCGCGCCTTCCAGGTTGAGGTTCAGCTTGTCGCCCGCGTTGTCGTCCTCGTCGTCGAATTCCTTCATTTCGATTTCTTCCTCGTTCTCGGTCAAGATCTTGACGTCCATGCCCAGGGACTGGAGCTCCTTGATCAGCACCTTGAACGATTCCGGAACGCCCGGTTCCGGCACGTTCTCGCCCTTGACGATGGCCTCGTACGTCTTGACCCGGCCGACCACGTCGTCGGATTTGACCGTCAAAATTTCCTGCAGCGTATAGGCCGCGCCGTACGCTTCCAGCGCCCACACTTCCATCTCGCCGAAACGCTGGCCGCCGAACTGCGCCTTGCCGCCCAGCGGCTGCTGCGTGACGAGCGAGTACGGACCGGTCGAGCGGGCGTGGATCTTGTCGTCGACCATGTGCGCCAGCTTGATCATGTACATGACGCCGACGGTCACTTCGCGTTCGAACGGCTCGCCGGTGCGGCCGTCGTACAGGATCGTCTTGCCGTCGCGCTTCATGCCGGCCTCTTCCATCGTGTCAAACACGTCGTACTCGGTGGCGCCGTCGAAGACCGGCGTGGCGGCATGAATGCCGAGCAGCTTGCACGCCATGCCGAGGTGGACTTCCAGCACCTGGCCGATGTTCATCCGCGACGGAACGCCAAGCGGGTTCAGCACGACGTCCACCGGCGTGCCGTCCGGCAGGAACGGCATGTCTTCCACCGGCAGGATGCGGGCGATGACGCCCTTGTTCCCGTGACGTCCGGCCATCTTGTCGCCTTCGGAAATTTTCCGTTTCTGGGCAATATATACCCGAACGAGCTGATTGACGCCCGGCGGCAGCTCGTCGCCGTTCTCGCGGGTGAACACCTTGACGTCGACGACGATGCCGTCGGTGCCGTGCGGCACGCGCAGCGACGTGTCGCGCACCTCGCGGGCCTTCTCGCCGAAGATGGCGTGCAGCAGCCGCTCTTCCGCGGTCAGCTCGGTAACGCCCTTCGGCGTCACCTTGCCGACGAGAATGTCGCCCGCGCTGATTTCCGCGCCGACGCGGATAATGCCGCGTTCGTCCAGGTTGCGGAGGGCGTCCTCGCCGACGTTCGGAATGTCGCGCGTGATCTCTTCCGGTCCGAGCTTCGTGTCGCGCGCTTCGGACTCGTACTCTTCAATGTGGATGGACGTGTACACGTCCTCCCGCACCAGCCGCTCGGACAACAGGATGGCGTCCTCGTAGTTGTACCCCTCCCACGGCATGAACGCAACCAGCACGTTGCGCCCCAGGGCCAGTTCGCCCTGGTCGGTGGACGGACCGTCGGCGATGATGTCGCCCGCCTTGACGCGGTCGCCCTTGCGCACGATCGGACGCTGGTTGATGCAGGTGCCCTGGTTGGAACGCATGAACTTTTGCAACTTGTATTTGTCGAGGTCGCCCTGGACTTCCTTGCCTTCCACGACGGAAATCCGGCGGACCAGAATCTCGTTGGCGGTCACCCGTTCCACGATGCCGTCGTGTTTCGCCACGACGCAAACGCCGGAGTCCTTGGCCGCCTTGTATTCCATCCCGGTGCCGACCAGCGGCGCCTCCGGCACGAGCAACGGCACGGCCTGACGCTGCATGTTCGAGCCCATGAGCGCCCGGTTGGAGTCGTCGTTCTCCAGGAACGGAATGAGCGCCGTGGCCACGGACACGACCTGCTTCGGCGACACGTCCATGAAGTCGACCCGGTTGCTCGGCATGGTCAGGATGTTGTCCGCCTGCTTGTTGTAGCGGACGATGACCATGTCTTCCGCGAACGTGTTGTCCGGGTTCAGCTTCGCGTTCGCCTGGGCGATGATGTAGTTGTCCTCCTCGTCGGCGGTCAGATAGACGACCTCGTCCGTCACCTTTCCGGTGGTATGGTCGACCTTGCGGTAGGGCGTCTCGATGAAGCCGTACTCGTTCACCCGCGCATAGGTCGACAGCGAGTTGATGAGCCCGATGTTCGGTCCTTCCGGCGTCTCGATCGGACACATCCGGCCATAGTGCGAATGGTGAACGTCCCGCACCTCAAAGCCGGCCCGCTCCCGCGTCAGACCGCCGGGACCGAGCGCGGACAGACGGCGCTTGTGCGTCAGCTCCGCCAGCGGGTTCGTCTGGTCCATGAACTGGGACAACTGCGACGATCCGAAAAACTCTTTGATCGCCGCGGTCACCGGACGAATGTTGATCAGCGCCTGCGGCGTGATCGCGTTTTGGTCCTGGATGGACATCCGTTCGCGCACGACGCGCTCCATCCGCGACAGGCCGATGCGGAACTGGTTCTGCAGCAATTCGCCCACGGAACGCAGACGACGGTTGCCGAGATGGTCGATGTCGTCGATGTCGCCGATGTTATGGAGCAGGTTGATGAAATAGTTGATGGACGCGACGATGTCGGCCGCCGTGATATGCTTCACCGATTTGTCGATGTTGCCGTTGGAAATGATCTTGACGATCTTGCCGTCCTCCAGCGGCGAATACACGTTGATCGCCTGCAACCGGATTTCGTCCGTATCATGCACGCCGCCGGAAACGCGGTACGTTTTGAAACCGACGCCATTCTCCAGTTTTGGCAATATCTGGTCCAACAAACGTCGGTCCACCACTTGCCCGGCTTCCGCCAAAATTTCGCCGGTTTCCGGGTCGACCAGCGTTTCCGCCAGCCGTTGGTTAAACAGCCGGTTTTTGATGTGCAGCTTCTTGTTGATCTTGTACCGGCCCACGGCCGCCAAATCGTACCGCTTCGGGTCGAAGAAGCGCGCGATGAGCAGGTTCCGCGCGTTCTCGAGCGTCGGCGGCTCGCCGGGGCGCAGCCGTTCGTAGATTTCAATCAGCGCTTTTTCCGTCGAGTCGGTATTGTCCCGTTCCAGCGTGTTGCGGACGTACTCGTCGTCGCCCAGCAAATCGAGAATTTCCGCGTCGGTCCCGAAACCGAGCGCGCGCAACAGGACCGTCACCGGAATTTTCCGGGTACGGTCGATCCGCACATAAATGATGTCTTTCGCGTCGGTTTCGAACTCGAGCCAGGCGCCCCGGTTGGGGATGACGGTGGCCGTGTAGGTTTTTTTGCCGTTTTTGTCCGTTTTCGTGCTGTAATAGACGCTCGGGGATCGTACCAGCTGGCTGACGATGACGCGTTCCGCGCCGTTGATGATAAAGGTGCCGGTCTCGGTCATGAGCGGGAAATCGCCCATGAACACTTCCTGTTCCTTCACTTCGCCGGTTTCCTTGTTGAGGAGACGAACCTTCACGCGAAGAGGCGCGGCATAGGTGACGTCGCGTTCCTTCGCCTCGTCCACGCTGTATTTCGGCTCGCCGAGGCTGTAGTCGATGAATTCCAGCACGAGATTGCCGGTGAAGTCCTGGATTGGCGAAATGTCCCGGAAAATTTCGCGCAGCCCTTCGTCCAGAAATTTCTGATAAGACTGCTGCTGAATTTCGATCAGGTTCGGGACGTCCAGCACTTCTTGGATGCGGGCATAACTGCGACGCATACGGCGCCCGTATTGAACCATGTGTCCTGCCAACTTAACCTCACCCCTCCAGTCTATTCAACACAAACAAACGGCCAATCCGGAACCGGCATCTTTTTTCCAGTCATTGGCCCAAAACAGCGACGTTATACGTAAAAGCGGCAAAAAACAGCGCTGGATTCGGATAAAGACAATACCCCCATCTTAATACTGACATTTTCTAATGATAACACATGGGGGAAACCCAGTCAAACAAAATTTCATGCAGAACAGGCCGGCTGGATGCGGAGATGACGACCGTGCATCGTGAGGTCATGGGTGCGGCGATCAGGGGAGTGGCGAATTTTCCGTTCGATCCGGAACGTATTGTATTGCAAAAATACAATTAAACTCACGCTCTTTGGTCCGAAACAACGGTATTTGTTGCATTTTTGCAACTGAATGGGGCGGTTGCGGGCTTGCAGGGCGAAATAAGGTGCATTTTTGCAGTTTATCAGGCAACAAGTCCGCGGTCACCATCTCCCTGCAAATTTCTTCAACATTAACATTACATTTCCAAACCTTGCCGGTTGCGAGCAACCCTGCGGATCCGCCCCGGCCAGTCACGCCTGAACCCAGGGATCCCTTTCGGCGCCGTCCGCGGGGCCTTGCACGTTTCTCGCCCGGTAGATGCGGTAGCCCTTGTCTTTTCCGATCTCCTCCACCGCCTCTTCCCCGTACAGCTCGACCAGCTTCGCCCGGGCGCTCGGCGCCCCCTGCTTGTTCCGGATCACGATCCAGAGCGCCCCGCCGGGCGCCAGATGCGCTTTCGCTTCCGCAAACAGACGATGCACAACCGCCTTGCCGGCCCTGATCGGCGGATTCGCCAAAATGACGTCGAACGTTTCCCCGGCCACGGGTTCGTACAGGTCACCGGTTTTCACCGTGACGTTGGCGATGCCGTTGAGCGCCGCATTTTCCCGGGCCAGTTCGGCGGCCCGTTCGTTGACGTCGGTCAGCGTGACATGTCCTCGCGGCGCAAGGCGGGCTGCCGTCAGCCCGATCGGCCCGTATCCGCAGCCGATGTCGAGCACGCGCGCGTCGGGGGGCACTTCCATCCGCTCGATCAGCGCCCGACTGCCGTAGTCCACCCCGCCCCGCGAAAACACGCCTGCATCCGACAGAAACCGGAAGCGGAATCCCCTGAGCACCGCCTCAAACTGACGCCGGTCCACAGAGGATTGCGGCCGCCGCGAAAAATAATGGTCGTTCATCTTTTTCACGCCCCTTCCCGATGAAGCAGCGACCCCTCGAAGAGGGCATCTTCAAGGGGTCGCGACGGCCGGGCCGTCGATGCTTGCGCATGGCTCGCGCGGTCCGTTATTTCAGCTCGACTTTGGCTCCGGCTTCTTCGAGTTTTGCCTTGATCGATTCGGCTTCTTCCTTGCTGACCTTTTCCTTGATCGGCTTCGGCGCGTTGTCGACCAGGTCTTTCGCTTCCTTCAGGCCGAGGCCCGTCACTTCGCGCACGACCTTGATCACGTTGATCTTGGAAGCGCCGGCGTCAGCCAGGATCACGTCGAATTCGGTTTGCTCAGCCGCTTGCGGCGCGGCGCCGGCTGCACCGGCCACGACGGCAACCGGAGCGGCGGCCGTGACGCCGAATTCTTCCTCGATCGCCTTCACCAGTTCGTTCAGTTCGATCACGGTCATGCCCTTGATCGCTTCAATGATTTGCTCTTTGCTCATGATTGGGTATACCCTCCTGTACTTGAATATTTTCGGATGGAATGCCGTCCGGGCTGTCCATGTCCGGAGCCCCTTAAAACGAAAACCGGCAAATCAAACGGTGTCAATGTTTGGCGTAAGCGCATGCCATCATCGGGCGGCAAGGGAATCCTTGATCGGCCCGATTTGCCGCACGTATGCCGCATGCCGCCGGATCAGGCGGATTCCGCTTCCTTCTTGTCGGCCACCGCCTTGACGGCCAGCGCAAAGTTCCGGATCGGCGCCTGCAGCACGCTGAGCAGCATCGACAGCAGCCCTTCGCGCGACGGCAGGCTGGCCAGCGCCTCGATTTGCGCCACGTCCACGATGCGGCCCTCGACGACGCCTCCCTTGATTTTCAGCGCCTCGTTCTCTTTCGCGAACTGGCTCAGCACCTTCGCCGGGGCCACGGCATCGTTCTTGCTGAAGGCAATCGCCGTCGGACCGGTCAGCACCGCGTTCAGTTCGCCGAGCTCGACGCTGTCGGCGGCACGGCTGACGAGCGTGTTCTTGAGCACTTTGAACTCGACGCCGGCTTCACGAAGCTGCTTGCGCAGTTCGGTCATTTGCGCGACATTCAGGCCGCGGTAATCCGTGATCACGGTTGCCGCGCTTTCTTTCAGCTTGGCCGCAATTTCTTCCACCTGGCGTTTCTTTTCGGCCAAAATTTTCTCGCTTGCCATGGATCGCACCTCCTGTTGCCCGGAATGTCCCTTCGCCGCGCCGATGGCGCAGGCGGTCGGGGGCGAGTGCGGATTGCCGCGCCGGTGAACGAAATAAGCCTCCGCAGACGCGCGGAGGCATGAACGGTTGGAACGGCCCGGCGCCGGAACCGTTGTCCGGCCCGGCCGATCCGCTCTATTCGTACGCCTCGGCAGGAAATTAAGCCTTGCGGCACCTGCGGTCTACGGCAATCCTATTCAAATGTTATTCGCCAATGGTCCCGGTTCCGCGGCGCCGGTTCCCGTTCGTTTCCCGGTCCGCCGACAAAACCTTTCCCAGCTTACCACAGCGGCCTGCGTCCGTCAACGGCGGCAAACCCCCGCCGACCGCCGGCCGGTTCTTAACGGAAGCTGGCGGTATCCACGCGAACGCCCGGGCCCATCGTCGAAGAGATGGAGATGTTTTTCAGGTACACACCCTTCGCCGCGGCGGGTTTCGCGCGGTTGATCGCGTCGATCAGCGTCCGCAGGTTCTCGTACAGCTTCTGGGCGTCGAACGAGACCTTGCCGATCGGCGCGTGAATTTGTCCAGCCTTGTCCAGCCGGTATTCAATCTTACCGGCCTTGATCTCCTGGACGGCTTTGGCCACGTCAAAGGTCACCGTGCCGGCCTTCGGGTTCGGCATGAGCCCCTTGCCGCCGAGAATCCGGCCCAGCTTCCCGACTTCGGCCATCATGTCCGGCGTCGCCACGCAGACGTCAAAGCCGAACCAGCCTTGCTGGATTTTCTGGATGAGATCCTGATCGCCGACGAAATCCGCTCCCGCGGCCTCGGCTTCCTTCGCTTTTTCGCCCTTGGCGAAGACGAGCACGCGTTTCGTCTTGCCGGTGCCGTGCGGCAACACGACGACGCCGCGTACGTTTTGGTCTTGCTTTCTCGGGTCGACCCCGAGCCGAACGGCCACTTCCACCGTTTCGTCAAATTTCGCGGAAGCCGTCTTTTTCACCAACTCGATCGCCTGGAGCGGTTCGTAGGCCGCTTCGCGGTCGATCTGTTTGGCGGCTTCCAGATACTTCTTGCCGCGCTTGGCCATTGCAGTTCCTCCTTTGTGGTCGTGACGGAAAAAGTTCCTCCCACATCCCGGATGCCGCCGCGCGGATCCGGCTTTGTGCGCGAAAAACGCAAGGTTTCGCGGATAGCGCACCGCGCGGGCGTCGCCGCCCGCTTGCCGTGCCTCCCGCCAGGTTCATGCGGGCCGGGCGAAACGCCGGATCAGTCTTCGACCACGACGCCCATGCTGCGCGCCGTGCCCTCGATCATGCGCATCGCCGCTTCCAGGGACGCCGCGTTCAGGTCCTGCATCTTTTGCTGGGCGATTTCGCGGACTTTGTCCCGCTTGATCGTCGCCACCTTCTTCTTGTTCGGTTCACCGGAACCTTTTTCGATGCCGGTGGCGACACGCAGCAGAACGGCGGCAGGCGGCGTTTTGGTCTCGAACGTGAACGAACGGTCTTCGTACACGTGGATGACGACCGGAATGATCAGGCCGGCCTGATCGGCCGTGCGTGCGTTGAACTCCTTGCAGAACTGCATGATGTTGACGCCGGCTTGCCCGAGCGCGGGACCGATCGGCGGCGCCGGGTTGGCCTTGCCGGCCGGCACTTGCAGTTTCACCACTTTGATGACTTTCTTGGCCATGATGGACACCTCCCCCTCCTAGATCTTCTCCACCTGCGAAAAATCAAGCTCAAGCGGAGTCTCCCGTCCGAACATGTTGACGAGCACCTTCAACTTGTTCTTGTCGGGCATGATTTCCTCGACCGTGCCGACAAAGCCGGCAAACGGTCCGACCTTGACGCGGACGTTTTCCTTCAACTCGAATTCGACAACCGGCTTCGGCTCTTCAATCCCCATGTGGCGCAAAATCTTGTCCACTTCGTCCGGATGCAACGGGATCGGCTTCGACCCCGCCCCGGTGGAACCGACAAAACCGGTCACGCCGGGCGTGTTGCGGACGACATACCAGGAGTCGTCGGTCTGGATCATCTCCACCAACACGTAACCGGGATACACCTTGCGCATGACGGATTTTTTCTTGCCGTCCTTGTGGACGATTTCCTCTTCCGTCGGCACAAGCACCCGGAAAATCTTATCCTGCATCCCCATTGAGGCGACGCGTTTTTCCAGGTTGGTTTTCACCTTGTTTTCATACCCGGAATACGTGTGGACGACGTACCATCTTTTCTCCATGGAAAGGCCACCTTTGAATTTCGTCAGATGACGAGTTCGACGAGGGAAGAAATCCCGATGTCCAGCCCCCAGAAGTAAATCGTGATGACGAGCACCGTCACGAGGACGACGATCGTGTAGCTGACCAGCTCTTTCCGGGTCGGCCAGCGGACTTTCTTCAGCTCATTCCAACTCTCGCCAAAAAACGAAAAAAAATTGCCGAAGCCACGTTTCAGCCTGGTAAGGAAAGCCACGGGGACAACCTCCAGTTCTTACCGCGTTTCGCGGTGCAGCGTGTGCTCATTGCAGAATCTGCAATATTTTTTCAATTCCATGCGGTCGGTGTGCGTCCGCTTGTTCTTAGTGGTCGTATAGTTTCGCTGCTTGCAGTTCGTGCAAGCGAGCGTGATGAACACCCGCATTCCGTCCACCTCCCGGGTTCACGTCTGCGTCCGTCCGGCCGGATCAGACCCGGCAACGAAACCTGGCGTTTCGCAATTGTCAGAGACTGTACAGAATCCGCCACCTTAAGGATTACTGAAATAATTTATCATAGCCCCGAAGGGGATGTCAAATGATCGACATCGACCGCACGGCATACAAAAAAGGAAACGCGACCGTTTCCTTCCGTTTTTTCCGTATTGGCGTTTCGGCGGCGCGGAGATGCCGGATTTCCGAATCCGCCCCCGGCCGCCGGGACGTACGCCGCCGATCCGGCCGGGGCCGCCGCGCCATCATCGCCCAGCATGGCGGTTGGACGATGCGTACTCCCCGAAACCGTCAACCGCTGACATCACGAACTTCCAGATAACGTTCGAGCTTCCGCTTGACCCGCTGCAGCGCGTTGTCGATGGACTTGACGTGCCGGTCGAGATCCACCGCAATTTCCTGGTACGATCGCCCGTCCAGGTACAGCATGAGCACCTTGCGCTCCAGATCGCTCAGCAGCTCCGTCATTTTGTCCTCGAGACCGTAAAACTCTTCCTGGTTGATGATCATCTCTTCCGGATCGCACACCGAGGAGCCGCAGATAACGTCCTGCAGCGTGCGGTCGGAATCCTCGTCGTAAATGGGCTTGTCCAGCGACACATAGGAATTGAGCGGTATATGCTTTTGCCTGGTGGCCGTTTTGATCGCCGTGATGATCTGCCGCGTGATGCACAGTTCGGCGAACGCCTTGAACGAGGCCAGCTTGTCTCCCCGGAAATCGCGGATCGACTTGTACAGTCCGATCATGCCTTCCTGTACGATGTCCTCTCGCTCGGCACCGATCAAAAAGTAGGAACGCGCCTTGGCTCTGACGAAGTTGCGGTATTTGTTGATCAAATACTCCAGTGCCGCAGCGTCTCCCAAGCGGACTGCTTCCACGATATCCTCATCGCTCTTGCAGTCATAATCGTGCATTGCCGGCTTGTTCACGTCGACGCTCACGAAATTCCCCTCCGGCCAATGAGGCTGGGACCCCCGGAGATATCTCTATCAAACTATTACCAATATACTTGATAATTACCGGAAGCGTCAACAAATTCGCCGTTCTGGCGCGTTTTTCGAAATGGAAAACCGGGTTCGATCGTTCCGTCGGGGTCCCGAAAAAGCCGGCTCAGCCGTCGGGAAAACCTTCGCCGCGCCGCCACGATTCAAGCAAACGGCGCATGTCCTCGTTCAGCGTGCCGCCCAACGGATTCCGTTTGGCCGGCGGCTGCTGCCGGATCGCCCGCGCAATCTCCCGCCGGCTTTCGAGCACCGCCAGCCGCAGCTCCCGCGCCGTCAGGCGCAGGGCGCCGCGGCCAAACGCGACCCTCTGCTCGGTCTCGTCGGACGTGGCCACATATACGTTGCGGCGCACGGACGTCACTTCGCCGACGAGCCGCTCGATGCATTCGTCGGCGGTTTCCCGCTCGCGGGTGAACACGACGTTCACCCCGCCGTGACGGTAAGACGCCCCGAGCCCGGGCACGCGGAAGGCGTCGAACACGACGGTGACGGATACGCCGGTATATCCCTGATATTCGGCCAACCAGTCAAGCAGCCGGTCCCGGGCCTCGTCCAGCCGGTCCGTCCGCAGCGGTTCAAGTTCAGGCCACGCGCCGATCATGTTGTATCCGTCCACGATCAGGACGTCTTCACGCCGGAGCATGCCCGTCACCCGGAACCGGCCGCGGCGCCTGCGGCGCAGGCGTCTCCGCCGCGTTCGTCGCGGGACGGTTCGCATCGTCCGGCAAAACCGCTTCCCCGCGCTCCCGGCCTGCCGTGACGGCTTTGCCATTTCCGTCTTCGGTGACGTTGACGGCTTCCGTTCCCCCGTCGCCCGTGGCGGTTTCGTTTCGTCCGTCTGCAAAGACGGCTGCACGGCCTTCGCTTCCGGTAGCGGTTTCGCGGCCATCGCCTTCTGGGAAAGCCGTTCCCCCGCCCTCTCCGCTCTCCGGGCCGGCCGCCGCCGTCCCTGCGGCCCCTCCGTTCCCGTGTCCGTCCAGGCGCGCCTGCCGCTGCCTGACTGCCTCGTACAGGATGATCCCGGCGGCGACGGAAGCGTTCAGCGACCCGATGCGGCCGAACATCGGCAGGGACACGAGGAAATCGCATTTGTCCCGGACAAGGCGGGACAAGCCCCTCCCCTCGCTGCCGATCACGAGGGCGATAGGGCCGGTCAGATCGGCGCGGAACACGTTCTGCGGGGCCGAGGCGTCGGCGCCGGCCACCCAGTAGCCGCGCGCCTTCAGGCGGTCGATCGTCTGCGCCAGGTTGGACACGCGCGCCACCGGCACATAGGCAATCGCGCCGGCCGACGCCTTGGCGGCCGCCGCGGTCAGCCCCGCGCTGCGCCGCTTCGGAATGATGACGCCGCTGGCCCCCGCGCATTCCGCCGTGCGCAAAACGGAGCCCAGGTTGTGCGGATCTTCCACTTCATCCAGAAGCACGAGCAGCGGCGGGCGATCGCCGGTCTCCGCGCGGTCCAGCAGTTCCTCCAGGTCGACGTAGGGCGCGGCCGCCGCCTGGGCCACGACCCCCTGATGCGGAATGCCCGGGGCCAAGCGGTCCAGCACGCGCCGGTCCACCATTTGCACCACGACGTCCCGCGTCCGGGCCTCCTCCAAAAGGGGATGCACGCCGTGCCGCTGCGCCTGAAGGGACACCCAAATCTTGCTGATCGGCCGACCGGAACGCAGCGCCTCCAGCACCGGATGCTTGCCGGCCAGCAGTTCTTCCGGCGGCAACGCCCCNGTGTCGCGGCCGGCTCCCGCCGGCGTGTC
>NICF_comb_assmDRAFT_10000228_pt1 | contig 46076 bp, 46 predicted proteins | sample NewIslPassag4_SG_FD_11279 | JGI IMG/M metagenome (IMG submission 11279)
GAGAAAGGTTGGACCCTTGACAGATCCTGAACTGGATGTCTCCCGATTGACTATTTGCTTTCAAGTGTTCAAATTTTGATGCGTAGACATACAGATCTCCAGACATACTATCCACTTTTAAATTTCCAAAGGCCTCATTAACTTTCAAATCTCCAAAGAAAAGTTTGGCATTTCCTTGATTCATATAAACCATTTTTAGGTCAATATCTCCCGTATGTACGGACAAGTCCATTTCCCCCGTTTTTATGTTTTCCAAAAAAAGATCTCCGGCTTTCGACTTTATATCTATTTTTTTGGTTGCAAGATGTCTCAAATAAACATCTCCAGTCAAAGTTGCGATCGACAACTCATTTAGGAATTGATCAGGTACAAGAACTTTTAAAGAAACATTCGCTTTGAATGCTCGTAAGGACACTTTATTCTTTCTGGACTTGAAAATGAGCTTTGTCCATCCTTCCCCTTGCTCAACCTTTAAGAAAGGTCCACCATCAAAGGTTTGGTAAAGGATTTGCAAATGCTCATCCTTAGAGGGTTCAACCTTAACATCGGCTATATCCGTTTCAATTTGAAGATCAGTCGGTTTATTGAGAAAAAGGTCTTCTCGTCCTTCCTTCAATTCAACGGAGGGAAATAAATTTGCCAAAAGACGTTTTATTCTATCGGATAAGTTAAAGAGGAACCGAAAAAACTTTCCCATTATATTCACCTCCAAATTTCATTTTCTGTCATTATCATAATAAAGAAATGCGCCTATTGGTTCTGCCATAAGCGGGAACCCATCTCCGTCTCAAGGCGGATTCCAATCGAAACAATAAATATAAATTTATTTCATTTTTTATTAGTTTTGGAATATAAGTTTCCAAAAGAAAAAAGCTTTGAAAGCGAAAATACCAAAAATACAAACCCTAATAAGAAACTCCCCTTTTCAGTTCATCACTTATCAGGTTGTCAACTCAATACCAAATTAACATTTTATTAATAAAGTGACAAATCTCGTCGAATTTTAAAATAATATATGAAATTTTTGTTAAACACCTTTTATCCGATATATTCTTTATTTATAATTTCATTATGCGTATAGTGTTAACTAAAAATTTTGAACAATAGAGTTGTAGGACCAGTTGCTTCTTTGAAGAACTTGGAAAGGGGAAACGCACTAAATGTTTTTTTCTTACTTATTATTACTCCATATTTTATCGGCTATTATTTTTGTTGGAAATATACTGACCGCTGCTTTCTGGAAATTCCGGGCAGAAAGGACAAAGGAGCGTATCTATATCCATCGAACCGTAAAGGATATCCAATCTGCAGACTACTTTTTTACCATTCCTAGCGTCATTTTCTTGGTCCTTTCAGGAATGTTATTATCATCCCATTTTGGCTTCAGCTTTTCCGAATTGAACTGGCTATCAATCTCCTTTCTTCTCTTTATCATCACTGTTATTATTTATTTTTCCGGAATGATCCCGCTACAACTAAGAATGATCCGTTATAGCGAAAATGAACACACTTTCCAAAAATATTTGGAGACTTCGAAAATGTGGAATTTGATCGGCACAATCGAGATTTTGATTCCCCTGATGATTTTATATTTGATGGTCGTAAAACCCTTTTAGTATCCCTGGCAGAGATTGCCAGGATCTTTTTATATTCTTACCGGAATTTGTCTTCCGATTGTAAATCCTTCCCTTTCATCAAATTCCGCTTCATACGCTAAAATCATCACACCTGCGTTCTTCGCCTTCACTAAAGCACCTGCAAAGGATGGATCCATTTCTTCATTGGCAGAAAAATATGAACAACCTTTGATTTGCACAAGGAAAAAGAGGACTCCTAAATAACCTTCTTTAACCGCTTCAATCATTTCCAAAACATGCTTTGTCCCCCTTGCAGTTGGTGCATCGGGAAAAAGAGCAACTTGATCTTTTTGCAAAGTCACTCCCTTCACTTCCACATAGCCTTCCATATATTGGTTTTTAATGAATAGATCAAATCGGGAATCTCGAAACCGGGCTTCCTTTTTTACCAATTCAACATTTGGTATTTCATAAATGGCTCCTTTTAACAATCCTTCATAAACAATCGTATTTGGAGCAAGGGAATCAATATTGACGAAAAACCCATCCTTTTCTACGCCAATGAGGGAGAAACGGGTTTTGCGATTTGGATTCGAAGATTTTTCCAAAAATACTGTCGCCTTTGGAAGCAATAATTCACTTAATCTACCTGTATTTTTTATATGTACTTTTTCAAGGTTTCCATCGAGATCCACTTCGCCGATAAAGCGATTCAGCCTGCGGACCCATTTGCCTTTCAAAATTTCTCCATAAAACATCCTCTCACACCCTGTCTGAAAAAACTTCCACACTCATCATCTCATAGCTTCCCTTGAAAAAAAAGAAAAAACATAAATAACAAAAAACCATCGACTTCACATCGATGGTTCAACGAACAGGAAACTTTCCGAAATCTCCTGATAAATTTGCCTTTTCCAGGATAAAAATTCTTCGGATAACATGAAATCCTCTGTTCTGGGACGGGAAAAGGGAATCTGGAAGATCTTTTTCACCGTAGCCGGTTTGTTGGACAAAATGACTATTTTATCCGATAGGAACAATGCTTCTTCTATATTGTGAGTTACAAAAAGAACGGACCGTCGATGTTCGAGCCATATCGTTTGTAACCACTTTTGCATTTGAATCCGGGTAAACTCATCTAAAGCGGAAAAAGGCTCATCGAGGCATATTAATGTTTGTGGACTAAGTAAACTTCTGATGAAGCTTACTCGTTGTTTCATTCCCCCGGATAATTCATCAGGATAAGCATTTTCATATCCTTTGAGACCGGCCTTCTCCAACATTTCCAAAGCTTTCTCTTTTTCTTTCAAACCTAAAATTTCCTGTCCGAGTAATACATTATCAAGAACCGTCCGCCATGGGAAAAGGGCTGGAGTTTGGGGGGTATAGCTAATGGAGCCCCGTTTTCCAACAATATTCCTTCCATCCAATATAATTTCACCTTGATCCGGAACAAGGATGCCCCCAATTATATTAAACAATGTACTCTTTCCACTTCCGGAGGGACCTAAAATAGATACAAACTCCCCTTCTTCAACCTGGAAGTTAATTCCGCTCAAAACTTGATTGTTCCTAAAGGACTTAAAAATATTTCTAATTTCCAAATTTCCCATTATTCTTCCCCCCCGCCCCTTTCCATTTGATCATCTTTTTCTCTATCATTAAAATACAAGCAAAAAATAACAGACTCAAAAGAACCACGATAAAGATTGCAACAAAAACCCGATCGGTGCGGAAGGATGAAGATGACAAAGTCATATAGACACCTAAACCTTTATTTGCACCAAGCCATTCGGAAATGACCGCCCCCATCACACTATAAGTGGCAGAGATTTTCAGTCCCGAAAATAAGGACGGAAGGGCATGGGGCCATTCTAATTTCGTAAAAATTTGCCCCTTGGTAGCTCCGGCCATTTTCATATAATGCAATAAATCCGGAGAAGTTTGCTTGAAACCATCCAACAGTGCGATGGTAATCGGAAAAAAGCAAACCAGTACAATGACAATAACTTTCGGAAGCATCCCAAAGCCAAACCAAATGACAAGAAGGGGAGCCAAGACGATGATCGGTATGTTTTGCGAAACAATCAATATAGGATAAAATGCTTGCCTAACAAACGGGACTAAGTGAAGGATAATGGCGGTTACAACTCCGATCACACTGCCGATCACAAGCCCTGTTATTGCTAAAAAAGTGGTTGGCAAAAGATGTCCGTACCATTGGGGAAAACCCCCATACAACTCTTTAAAAATCGCAGACGGGGCTGGCAATAACCATTCGGGAACAGCCATGATCTTGACATAGAGCTCCCAAAATAGAAGTAAAAAGACTAGAAGAGAAATGGGTTTCCAACCCAAACGGATCATTTTTTTCATGTCCGGTATTTCTCCGTCAGTTTATCCATAGATGCCCCTTGGGGATTGTATAAGATTTTTATTTGGGAAATAACACTCGGACAACCCATTTCTACCATCTTTTCGTTCATCTTTTCCACAATCGCCAACAATTCCGTCAAATCTCCCTCCATCGTTGTTTCCAATGGATGGACTTCGTATTTCACCTTCGAGGTGGCGATTACCTTAATGGCTTCATCGATATAAGGAATCGTATCTTCCCCATTTTTCGTCTTCGGTATAATTTGGATACTTAATAATGCATTGGCCATCCTCATCACTCCTTCACTTACGGTAAAAATTCATTTGTAAAAGCTTTTTCCGCGTCAAGTCGTTGATCCAAAAGTCCCCGTTCGTACATCCAGTCANCATAATTTTCCCAAACTTCCANNTTCTGATGTCCCCACTTAGGCGCATCATCCTGATACTTATTTGCTAACCATCTCTGACTCTCTTTAACTAATTCCGGATCCAATTCCGGAACTGCTTTAATTAAAATTTCCGCAGCTTCTTCCGGTTTCTCTATGGCAAAAAGATACCCTTTAGAAACAGCTGATACAAATTTTCTTACCAAATCNGGATTTTTCTCTATGTTTTTTTCACTTGTTGNAAGGACCGGTGTATAATAGTCCAGTTTTTCACTATAATCGGTCAAATATACGATATTGATGGNTTCTCCCCGAAGTTCCGCTTCCACNCCGGTCCATCCGTAATATATCCATGCAAAATCAATATCCCGTTTCACTGCTGTAAAGAAATCCGTATCNCCAATGTTTAAGATGTTGACTTTTTCCACATTTGCACCTACTTCAGACATAAGGGAGTCCAATACAGCTTTTTCAAGGGGCGCTCCCCATCCTCCATAGGTTTTTCCTTCAAAATCCTTTGGTGACATGATATTTTTTTCTTTTGGCGAGGCGAATCCAGAAGTATTATGTTGAATGATGGCAGCGATCGAAACGATAGGAACCCCTTGGATTCTTGCTTCCGTAATGCTTTCCTGATAGCTGATACCAAACTCAGCCTGTCCGGAAGCAACCAATTGATCGGCACCCGCTTCTCCCGGCAGCATGATTTCCACGTCCAATCCTTCCTCAGCAAAATAGCCTTTACTTTGGGCGACATAAAGACCGGTATGGTTTGTGTTAGGTGTCCAATCGAGAACAACTTTCACCTTTTCAAGCTGATCTTGATTGTTTTGATTTCCTCCTGCTCCATTTCCGCAGGCAACAAGAAAGAAACATAACAATCCAATGAACCAAACCCTTTTCATTCCAAGTCCTCCTTAATTTTTCTAACAAAATAAGTTTGTAAAGAGAATCCCGGAAAACAAACAGGCCCCGGGAAGCATACCCAGGGCCATATACAAATGCATATGTATCCTAACAAGTATGTTCCCTACGCTGGTATTAACCAGATCAGGTTCAAAGGGTCAGTATCTTACGGATACACTCTCAACCAGCAAACACTGGTTCCCCCACAAACTTATTTTGTTCATTTGTCATTATTAATATGACATAAACCAATAATCTTTTCAACTTATAACCTTCAAAACATTCTCCGATCCAGTATGGTTTATCGGGATTTTTATACTAATCTTTAAAACTCGAAAATTATCAATGCTTATCTTTCATCTTTTTCTAGTCCTTTCAGCGGTGATGTAGGGGAAATTTTTAAGGTATCACTTCTTGATTCTATGGATGGAAAATATATATTTTCTTTTCAAGGGATTATATGATATATAATAGAATAGGTTGAAGGATTTAGGAGGACTTACTGTGAGACTTTCAGCAAAGGAAATATTTACAATTCCCAACTGTCTTAGTATCCTACGGATTATTCTGTTACCTATCTTTGTCATTTTTTATATTCAGGCAAAGGAACCGGAGGACTATCTGCTCCCTACCTTGATTATCTTTATTTCAGCGATTTCCGATTTGTTGGATGGCTTTATTGCCCGGACCTTCAATCAGGTAACCGAATTGGGGAAAGCAATTGATCCTGTAGCAGATAAATTACAACAGGCAGCCATCGTTTTTTGCCTTCTGTTTAGATATGACCAGATGATACCGCTTGTTATTCTTTTTGTTGTAAAGGAATTATTTATGGGAATTAATGGGCTCATTTTGTTAAGGAAGGGAAAAAAACTCGACGGCGCCATGTGGTTTGGAAAAGTATCCACCGCCGTTTTTTATTTATGTATGCTATCCCTTCTGGCATTTCCCAATTTGGAGGAAAAATGGGTAAACCTGTTTATATCGATAACCGGCTTCTTCTTGGCCTTATCCTTTTTGTTATACATACCCGTTTATGTGAAACTATACCAACAACCAAAATGAAAATAAGCTATTTCTTAGGATTTTTCATTATGAGCTCCTTTTTCGGCAGGAAGGTTTTGGATAAGCTTCCTGCCTTTTTATTTTTTTCTTGCATGGAAAGGATAGGAATTGATACTATTTTGAGGTGGCATCCTTAATATTTTTTCCAGGATGTAATTTTATCTTAGGAGGATATTATGTGGTTTTTATTTGCACTTTTAACCGCTTTCGCTTGGGGAACCGCTGATCTTTTTTATAAAAAAGGGAATCGTCCCGAAGAAAATTACAGCCATATAAAAACTGTCATTATGGTTGGCTTCATCATGGGGATACATGCTACCGTGTATATGCTTCTTAAGGGAGAAAGCTTGAATGTTGGAGAACTAATCAAATATTTACCGGTTTCATCCATGTATATTCTGTCAATGGCGATCGGTTACTTTGGACTCAGATACATCGAACTATCCATTTCCTCACCTGTGCAAAATTCTTCAGGTGTCATCACCGCCATCTTACTTTTTGTTTTCTTTGAGCATACCCTTTCTGCCTTGGAAATATCCGGTATTATTATCGTGTCTTTCGGGGTCATTATGCTTGCTGTTTTTGAAAAACGAGAAGAAATGGCATTTCATCAGAATCATATGGATGGGATTGATAAAAAATACCAAATTGGTGTTTTAGCCATTCTCTTTCCGATCCTTTATGCATTCATCGATGGGATCGGAACCTTCCTAGATGGAGTTTATTTGGATGAGCTAAAATTGATCAGTGAAGATAGTGCGTTAATCGCCTATGAATATACGTTNCTCTTGGTTGCTATCATTAGTTGGTTTTATTTATTCTTTGTTAAAAAGGAAAAGGTCAATATTTTCAAAGAGAAAACAAGAGGATTGGCGGCTATATTTGAAACTGCCGGCCAATTTACTTACGTCTTTGCCATGTCTGCCAATGCGATTATTGCAGCCCCAATTATTGCTACATATAGCATCTTTTCGGTGATTCTTTCAAGAATTTTCCTGAAGGAAAAATTATCAAGGGCTCAATATGTAGTGGTAACGATTGTCTTAATCGGAATTGCTCTTTTAGGTATTGCGGATGAATTATAATACGAAGAAACCCCTGAATGCCAATTTGCATCAGGGGTCGTTTTTCTTCAATGTTACCGAACCGTTTTTAATGCCCGGCTCCAGTTAATCAATTGTTCCAGCATGGTGTTGATATTTCCTTCATGATAATCCATCGGTTTAAAAACACTCATGTTCTCAAAATCATTCATTAATGAAAAGGTGACAGCTGTACGTACTGTAGCTACCTGCAATTCGGCCAAAATTAACCTCATATTCTCATGGGCTCTAGTACCACCTAAACTTCCATATCCGACAAGACCGGCTGCCTTATTGTTCAATTCCGGATTTAAATAGTCAAGGGCATTCTTTAGTGCTCCTCCTACAGCATGATTGTATTCCGGGGTAACAAAGATGTAACCGTCAAAGGATGCCATTTTGTTGGACCAGGCTTGAATTGCGTTTTGTTCCTCTTCGCTAGGTTCCATCCCCAAGAAAGGCAATTTATAATCCAATAAGTCAACCAATTCATATTCTACAGATTGATCCTTCCGGCTTTTTGCCTTTTCTAAGATATATTTGGCCACAGCTTCCGCATTCCGTCCTTGACGAACACTCCCGATGATGATTCCAATTTTAATAGGTTCTTTTTCCATGAAATTCCCTCCGATTTTATTTCTGTTTCATTTATCTTGAATTCGTATTTTTTAAATTCAAAGTAATGTTATCATGGATTTTTTCTTTTTTCAATTGTTTGGCTCAATGAATTTTAAGATATAAAGGAAAATCCTTAACTCTTCATTGATCTTGGAAAAATTACCCTAAATAAATCCAGAAACAACCGTTGTCATTCCCTATCCATTTCGGTTAAAATAAAACAATGGTATAGTACTCATAGAAATGAGGGTTTCAGTTGGACAAAAAATCCATTTATAGCATGACCTTTGATGAATTATCTGATTGGATCGTAGAACAGGGACAAAAAAAATTCCGTGCCCAGCAAATTTGGGAATGGTTATATCGGAAGCGTATCGGTCATTTTTCCGAAATGACGAATGTGAATAAAGATTGCATCAATCTTTTGCAGGAATCTTTCCAAATAAATACGTTGAATCTCCAAGTAAAGCAAGCTTCAAAAGACGGAACGGTAAAATTTCTTTTTCAATTATCTGATGAAAACATTATTGAAACAGTGCTAATGCGTCAAAAATACGGTTTATCCGTCTGTGTTACAACCCAAGTCGGTTGCAATATCGGTTGCTCTTTCTGTGCCAGCGGTTTATTAAGAAAGGTCAGGAATTTGAACGCCGGGGAAATCGTTGAACAAATTATATGGGTTCAACGGTACTTGGATGAACAAGGGATGGGTGAACGGGTTAGCCATGTTGTCGTGATGGGAATCGGCGAGCCTTTTGATAATTTTGATAACCTAATCCCATTCCTTAAAATTATCAATCATCCTAAGGGGCTTGCCATTGGAGCACGACATATAACCGTTTCCACAAGCGGAATAGTTCCTAAGATTTATGAGTTTGCCGATCTTGATCTTCAGGTAAATCTCGCCATCTCACTTCACGCACCAAATAATGAACTAAGAACATCCATAATGAAAATCAATAGGGCATTCCCTTTGGAAAAATTGATGCCTGCCATTGAATATTATTTGAAAAAGACGAATCGGAGAATTACCTTTGAGTATATCCTTTTGAAAGATGTAAACGATCGAAAAGAAGAAGCTCTCCAATTGGCAAATTTAATAAAGAATATCCGTCATCTAGCCTATGTCAATTTAATTCCATATAACCCGGTTAGTGAACATATTCAATATCAAAGAAGCACGAAAGAATCGATTCTGGCCTTCTATGATACCCTAAAGAAAAATGGCATTAACTGTGTAATTCGTCAAGAGCATGGTACTGATATTGATGCAGCTTGTGGACAATTGCGTAGCAAACATCTGAAAAAAGCCAATTAAAAGAGGAACGCCGGATCAATCATGATCCGGCGTTTTATTTTGTGGTTTCGATTGGATTTCAAAGAAAAGGGCATTCACTATTTGATTACGGATTTTCAATTGTTTTTTCGGATACAATTTCAAATTCCGCACATTTTCCCTGCCGATCATCCTTCGAATTTCTTTATCCGTCATGATGATTTCCTGCAATTCCTTTTGCTCAAAGAGCTCGCGAAACCAAGGATAGTCGAGCAATTGGGATATATTATGATTGATTTCCTCTTCTGTCGGTTCTTTCGCAAAGGCAAAATACGAAGATAGCAAATTCTTTATGCTGATGGCACTCCCCTCCTGTCCAAATTCTGGCTGCTTTCTCTCTACCATCATAAAAAAAGCGAGTCCCCTAATCAAGGGTAGACAATAATATCAGAAGATTCCTAATATAAAAGATTGTATTCATCAACTTTGAGCTATCATGATTGACTTGAATGGAATTCTTTGTTGCCTTTCATTTCCTTATTTTTCCATTCGAAATAATCGTAGATTCCTTGGGCAATTCTCCTCGCAAATTCTTTAAGGTTCGTTTCATCTTTGAGAATGGAGGCATCTTCAGGATTCGTCAAATAAGCAACTTCCACTAAAACACTAGGTGCAGTATTTTTTCTCAGAACGAGAAAGAAATCTTCCTTTACCCCTAACGGATTCAAATCCCCATATTTGGTCAATTGATCAAATATATATTGAGCCAGTCTTTTACTTTCCTCCGGAAACGGATTTTGATCCCCTTCAAAGGGTATCTCATTATAATAGACTTCCGTCCCCTTAACATAAGAAGCTTCATTGGCATTATGGTGGATGGAAACAAATATATCGGCAAAATATTGAATACTGAATAAAGCCCGGTCATCTAAAGATGGATTTTCATCGCCACTTCTTGTCAAAAAAACCGTTGCACCTAATTGATCCAAATATGCTTTTGTATATGACGAAATTATCATATTTAACTCTTTTTCAACAAGTCCGTTAGCAGAACTCCCTGGATCTTCAGCACCATGGCCGGGGTCGATGATTATTACTTTCCCTTCAAGGGGCAATCTTTCTCCTACCACTTTATTCTCTTGGAATGAGTTTTCCGACACTTCCTGGGTTGTTCCTTCTACCTTTTGACAGCCAACCAATCCTAATAAAACAAAAACAAAAATCAAATATTTTTTCATAGACGAACCTCATTTATAAGGAATGTTTTGTAAAAATACGAAAATGTATTAAACAATCATTTTTTCTCATCATTTTAAGGATACTAAGTATAATAGGATAAATAAATGTAATATGGTAAATACTGAATATTAATCCTTTCTATTTTAACATAAATTTTCCGAAAAATCTTTCTATAAATTGGAATGGGATGATCGTTTTTACCATATAAATGAAGCGGACTCCTTTTCCAATGGGATATCTCAGTTTTGGATATCTTTTTTTACAGATTTTAACAATTAGATTGGCCACCTCATTCGGGTCCCCTCCAGTTCTGCTACTGTTCCTTGCCCTTTCTAAAATGTTTTTTTGATAGTTTGAGCGTTCGTGGGTAGGAATTCTTTCAAATCCCTTTTCCCAAATACCGGTTTTATAGGAACCGGGTTCGACGAGGGATACGGAAATTCCCTCTTCCAAAAGTTCCAAACGAAGACTTTCACTCCAGCCTTCCAGTGCATGTTTTGAAGCGACATACGGACCAAGCCCCGGGAAGCCTAAAAAGCCACTAATACTGGAAATATTGATAATCTTTCCCCCTTCTTTTTTCTTAAGAAGGGGCAGAAAGGTTTTTGTTACGAAAATATGCCCAAATAGATTAGTATCAAACTGTTTTCGCCAATCTTCCATGCGAATTTCTTCAAAAAATCCACCTTGGGCATAACCGGCATTATTAATTAAAATATCGATGGATCCATACCTTTTCTCCACTTGTTCTTTTACCAAGAGGACTTCTTCTTCCTTTGTAATATCCATTTGGAAAATATCAATGTTTTTATCAAGTCGGTTTTCCCTAATTTCTCTTTCAAATTCTTTTTTGCTCTGGAGGTTTCGTAAGGTGGCTATCACATGAAATCCAGACTTTGCAAGGATGAATGCCGTTCTTTGTCCAAATCCGCTTCCGGCACCTGTAATTAAAACTATTTTCAATCTTTTTCCTCACCTTCCTTCTTCACTGAATCTTAACCCAATATAAGCTTCCATCGCGATTCCTATCCAGAAACCCATATTCAATCAAATAACGCCGAAGAGTTGCATAGTCTTCATAAAATTTTTTCAATAATTCATTCACTTCGCTTTCGGTATAGCTTTTTCCTTTCGCGAATTTTGTAATTAAATAGGATAAGATAATGATTTTTCGTTTTTCCTTTGATGGAAACTGGCTAAGCTTTCCATCTAACCCATCTTTAAAATACGTACTCAGTACCTTTCTTCGCTCTTCTTCCGTAATTGCATAACGTTCATCCACCATGGTTTCCCCCCTATGAATTGGAATAAATTCCTCTTCTTTTTTATTTCTTTTCCTTTCCAATTGCATCATTAATGCCAAAAACATTTTCGCCTGCTTTTCTTTCTCCTTTAACTTAAACCTTTGATTTCTAACGGTCGACGGACTGATCCCCATAATCTCACCGATTTCTTTATCGCTTTTTTCGGCATAAAAAAGTTGCAGCAATTTGATTTGTACATCCGTTAAGCCAGTAAATTTTCTATCCAAATGTAGATAATATTCGAAAAGATCTCCATGTTCCTTGTTAATATGTTCCTTAATCGCCCTTTTTGCTTCGAATAATTGATCTTCAAAAGGATAAATGACACCTTTATCGTACTCTTTCTGACAAATCAAACATATGTATCCTTCTTTTTCTTTTGAATAGATGTATCCCTTCGCCAAATCTTCTGATCCAGCTTCCCAAAAATTCATATATTCAACCATTTTATAAACACCTTCTGTTTTTGTCTATTTATTTATAATCATTTTATATTATCGTTTACTTTTTATTAACATTATCCTTTGTTCCAAAAGACTTTTTTCTTTGAATATGGTTAGCCTATCGAAAAAGATGTTCGATATAACGCAGAAAGTTTTTTTGGAAACAAACATATTCCGACATTATTTTTACTAGTTGTTCTTTATAATGAAAAAGAATGGCCATGATCAAGGATTTGGAAAGGAGGATAGGTTTTGATGAAAAAAAGGTTGGCAAAATTCCTAATGGTCGTCCTTGTCCTTAGTTTTGCAGGTATTCTTCCTGCCCTTGCCAGCGACTGGGTTAAAGATGAAACCAAGAGCAAAGGCATAGAGGAAAACATCGGTTCCACTGACATTAGAAACGATATTCCCAGAGAAGAGAAAAATTCAGATTCCGACATGAATTCCGAATCTGAAACTTCTGCCAGGGAAACGGAAAACAATCCGTCCCTCACCTTCGACAGAGATGCGAGCCGCTCAAAAGATCTGAAAGAATTCGCTGAAAGTTTAGGTATCGACACAAATGAGGAAAGTTCCGAAACTTTAAAAGAAAACATCAAAAACACCTTAATCAAACAAAAGGCAAAGGAAGTCGGAATCGAGACGGAAGGAAGAAAGATTGACGATATTCAAAAGGATTTAATGGAACTGTATAAAGAGAAAAATCAGGAAGAAGGAAAAAAGAGAGCTTCCGGTGTTGAAATCGATAGGGATATGATGAGAATCGAATTGCTTAAAAAGAAGGCCGAAGAATATGGAATTTCCGCTGAAGGTAAAGAGCCGGAAGAATTTTTAGATGAGTTACGTAGAGCGATGGTTTATAAGAAGGCTGCAGAACTCGGAATCGAGACGGAAGGAAAAGAAGTCGATGAGATCCTCCGGGAGATGCAAAAATGGGCAATAAGTCAAGATAAAGAAAAATAAGATTTTTTCCATCTTTTGAAATGCTTTCCTTCCCTTTAGGAAGTCCAAACTAAAGGAAAAAGGGACTCTAGGTTAAAGAGTCCCTTTTGTATTAAAGATGTTCGAAAAATACACGGAGTATATCCGCTCCCCCTACAAAGGTTCCGATGGAGCTGCCAATATTGGACAAGATTACAATCAACAAGATGCGCGTTACTTTGTTCGACCAAAAACCTTTAAAGCTCGTAACATCATCGGATAAGCTTTCAAAATCTTGAACAGTCGGTTTCTTTACCCATGCTTGCACCGCCCCCGCAAACCAGCCGGAGGCCAGTAATGGATGCAAGGTAGTAAGAGGAGCCGCAAGAAAGGCCGTGATAATCGTAAATGGATGTCCTAGGGCAATGGCAGTACCGATTGCGGATAATGTTCCTGTCCAAAGAACCCAGCTGAGGGCTTGTTGCCAACCAGCAACAGGATTCATGGTAAAGGTAAGTAAAATAATTGCGATGATAAAAAGTGGAATTGCCCAACCTATGATTTTCGGCGTATTTGACTTGGGAGGAGTTTCCGTCAGGCTTTTCAAGTCATGATCTTTATAGATTTCTTTCGTTATTCCAGGTACATGGGCTGCCCCAAGTACCGCCACGATCTTTTTCCCCGGTGCATTTTTGATCTTTTCCGCCAAGTATTGATCCCTCTCATCGATTAATGGCTTTTTCAATTGCGGGAATGTCTCGGTGAACTCCTGGAGCATGGCTTCGATTGTATCTTTTGATTTCAAACTTTCCAATTCTTCTTCGGTAATTTCTTCTTTACTGAAAATGCTGTAAACAATTTGCGTGAGTAATGTTACCTTCCCTTTGAAACCAAGATTTCCCCATACCCGAGAAAAGGTTGTCTGAATGTTTCTATCAGCCAACACCAATTCTGCACCGATTTCTTTTGCCGATTGAATCCCTTGGATCATTTCCTGCCCCGGATTGGTTCCGAGCTGATCAGCCATTCGCTTTTGAAAAGAGGATAAGGCAAGGTTAATTAAAAAAACCGTTGCTTTCTTCTCTTTTATGATTTTAAAGATATCCGTTTCCTTCCATTTCTTTTCTTCCGTTACGGCTTGATACCGTTGCTGATCTAGTTCGATGCAAACAGAATCTGGCCTTTCCTCTTCGATTACTTTTTTCACTAATTCTGCACTTGATTTGGATACATGGGCAGTTCCGATTAATATGTATTCTTTTTCATTCAGATGAATTCTCGTAATATGCTCTTCTGACATACAAATCTTCCTTTGCTTTTTTCCATTATGATTTTATAATAAACCAGTTTGTGAAAAAAGAGAAACCTTTTTCTATTATTTTTTATTCATCAGAAATATAAAACACTCTTTATTTCCCCCATGAAAATCGCTTATGCAAGCCATTCCTAATACGGATCATTTCTGACCGTGAATCTCTTTTTCAAACAGGCAAAATCCCTCTCCCAACCTTTTTAAAATACATATACTAATCAATAAAAAGTGTTGGATTATAAAAGGAGGTGGAACAATGATCCCAGTCCATCGCCCCCCTCGTTTTCACAGACCCAATCCCTTTAGTCCTTTCCATCGACCACCCTATTCAAGAGCGAATTTCTTCCTCCATCATTTCAAAAAACCGGATGGCCAATGGGACTTTGATAAAATCTCGAAATCAATTCAAGAAGCAAATAAACTCGTTGGGCAAGTCCAACCGATCATTCAACAATTCAGTACCATTTTTAAGAAAAGATAAAACACTTAGGCAAACACCCATTATTTGCAAAATTGGGGAAATGACCATTCCCATTAGGTAAATCCATCATATAGTATAGCAAACGACCTAGGAGGTGTTTGTCTAATGAGTGGAGCAGCTGGAGCTGGCGTCGGCTATGGCGGCGGATTTGCTCTAATCGTCGTATTGTTTATCTTGCTAATAATTGTAGGTGCTGCCTTCGTTGGTTACTGATCATTACTTATACAAGGAGGTATGAACATGTATTACGGACAGTGCGGCTACGGTTATGCAGCACCCGTCTATGGTGGAGGACGATGGTTTGCTTTAATCGTCGTTCTATTTATCCTTCTTATTATCGTGGGAGCGGCTTGGTGTTAAAACCATGAAACTTTGATAAAGAAAAGCAGGCAGTTTTAGCCTGCTTATTTCTTTTGCAATTGTTTTACGAATTCAAGAACCTTATTACAGCAATAACAAATATTTGAAATTTTTTCTTTTTCTGTTTTCTGTTTTGTAAATTTGGCTACAATGGTGGAAAGGGGGTGCGTTTATGGTGCGGTTCATCCTGATCGTCATTGCCATCTTTATTTTATTCTTTTGGGAAGGAAACTCCCAAGAAAACCAAGAGCTGCATTTTCAAGAAAATCTAGAATCGATTACCTCCTTCTTTGAAAAAGTTGGGGAAGATTTCCAGACACTTTTAAAAAAATTTGACATCCCTTGGTTGGAGGAGCCAGAAAACCAACAGGGACAAGAGGGACAAGAACAAGAGGGACAAGAAATTCTTTTAAACCCCATCCATCTCATCGAAGAAAAAAACGTTCCGAAAACACCCAATAAAGAACATCAAGCCTTTTCAGTATTCCAAATCGCTTTGGGGGATCCAAAGGAAAAAGTTGAGCAATTACATGGGAAAGCGAAAAGGATTAGTATGAATGAATACGGTTCAATGTGGCATTCCTATCACCAAGACTATCGTCATTTTTTCATGGTTAGCTATGATGAAGAAAACCGGGTCAATGGCATTTACACGAATTCCCAAATCCAATCGGATTACGGTTTTCAGATCGGTTCAACCAAAACGGATATTGAAAAAATTTATGGAAAGAGCCTGAAAGGGATTCAAAAACAAAAAGTCCTTTATATATTCCCTGAAGAACGGGATTTTGAGGTTTATTTCATAGATGAGGCATATGTTACCTTTTTCTTTGACAAGTTAAATGAAAACAAGCTTACTAGCCTTCTTATAATATCGGAAGATCTGGAAAGAGAAAAGCAAGCCTATTATGCTGAAACTAGCGAAGAATTAAAGATTGGTTTTGAATGGCAATTGTTTGACCTAACAAATGCCGCTCGCGTTTTACATGGCCTAAAACCCCTAACCTGGGATGATCAAGCTCGGGAATCCGCACGAAAACATAGCCTAGATATGGCTGTAAACAACTATTTCAGTCACACAAATTTGGAAGGAAAATCCCCCTTTGACAGGATGAAAGAAGAAGAAATAATCTTTCTGTTTGCCGGTGAAAATTTAGCTTATGGCCAGACTAGTAGCATTTTTGCTTTTGAAGGACTAATGAATTCCCAAGGTCATCGGGATAATATCCTCCACCCGGATTATGAATATCTAGGAATAGGTGTTGCCTTCAACAATAAAGATCAACCCTATTACACACAAAACTTTTTTTCTAAATAAAACGTCATGATCCAGCAATCATGACCCATATATGAAAACATCTTTCCCACAGAAAAAAATCCCGGGACAAAGCAAAAATTCCCGGGGTTTTAGTTAATTTTCTAGCTAATACCACTATTTTCTCTTAAACAAGATCCCAAGGGTGTTTGGACCACAATGGCAACTGATGGTACAGGACGCTCGGGTAACAACAATTTCATCGAAACTTTGATAGTTTTGGATAGTTACTCTTACATTTTCAATAATTTCATCGGAAACGCCAGAATGGGTGATGAAAATACGGTCGGTAACAATGTCTGTTCTGCCTTCTAGGCGATCTGCCACATACTTATTGATCGCTTTTTCGATTTTACCGCGATATTTTTTTCCAACTTCCATTTTCCCATTCAACACTTCAATGTTCGGCTTAATATTTAATAGACTGGCACCTAATGCGGCTAATGAAGAGCAACGTCCGCCCTTATGCAAATAATCTAATGTATCAATCACAAAACTACTCTCGATTTTTTTTACTAAGCTTTGAAGTTCCTCGATGATCTCCCTTGCAGAAAACCCTTTTTCCGCCATTTTTGCGGCTTCCAAAACGAGATGACCTGTTCCGGTAGAAAGGTTTTCGCTGTTGAAAGCATAGACATTATGGAATTCACCGGCTGCGATTTTTGCATTTTGATGACTTGAAGAAAATTGATCTCCAAGATTGATATGAATGACAGCATCATAATCCTTATGGAACCGCCCAAAAAAGTCCAAATAATCCTTGATGGAAACGGCAGCGGTTTTCGGTAAATTGCCGGTTTTGTTAACATAATCATAAATATCTTCCGGATAGATTTCTACCCCATCTTTATACGATTTCCCATCCAAATTAATATACATTGGGATGGTATCAATATTATATTGGTTTAATAATTCTTCCGATAAGTCCGCCGTACTATCACAGGTAATCTTAATCAAACCCATTATTTCCACCTCAATAAATTAATTTTTTATTCTCATATAATATTTTATTATACTATGATTTTCGAAATATATCCTATACCTTTCGACAATCAAAAATCCGCTCCCATACTGAGCGGCTTTCCCCTTTCATCTTCCTTAATCCATTTCCAACGGAAGTCATATATAAGACTCTCCATTCCTTTCGAACCAGGCAATTGGACGTAGGAATAAAAACCATTCCCATTAAAAGCCTTCATCCTTTTGATAACCCAAGGTTTTCTTATTATCCAATGTATTCCAAAGAATGCTTTTCCATACATAATAGGTAATTTTTGGGATCTCGTGGCTATATTTTCTTCTGGTTCAAATCTAACCCCGGACATTTCATTTTATTATATAAAAAACTAGGCTTTCTGACAAACCCTTATTTTTTACAAAAATAAAAACCTTCACCAGGAAGGCAAAGGCTTTTTCTAAGTACCAGAAAAAAACTTTCGAGCTTTTTCTATATAAATTTGCTCACTATCAGGAACATCTTCTTCATAATAGATCGCCTCAACAGGACATACGCTTTCACAAGCCCCACAATCTATGCAAACATCCGGATCAATATAGTATTGGTCTTCCCCCTCATGGATGCAATCAACTGGACATACCTCCACACATTCTGCCGCCTTTTCATCTTTACAAGCGGAAGTAATGACAAAAGCCAAACCGAACCCCTCCCTTTTCATTTCCCTTTATATCATTTTATTAATATCTTTTGGAGTTATGAGTTGAAAAAGTGTGTTTCCCTTCTCATTTTAAAGGATAGGTTACCATACGAAAAAAAGAACAGGAAAACCTGTTCTCTTTAAGGATTTGCATCCTGACCAGCTTCGTAAATATGGTATAGGAGATGGGCCAAATGATGGACTGGTCCGTATTCATCTTCCTCCTCATCTTCCCCATCATCATAGTACATCTGACTTAAAAACAAGGCTGAAAATTCATAAAAATCCTTTAGCTCAAAACCGTATATATCGCTTGGCGTATCCTCATCTTCCTCATAACGGAGGGCCAGGTAGGATTCTTTCCCATCATGGCTTTCGGCATCCGCAAATATAAAAAAGCCAATATTCGTATCGAGCTCAAAAAGTTGACGTATGCCACCCCCTGTTTCCTTTTCAAAATCCGCATCCGAAAGTTTTCGGACGACCATTTCATCCATACGGTCTTCCTTGTGAAATGCAACTTTAAATGTATTCATTTTTTTCCTCCATCATTCGAATAAAATTTATCCTTTGTCAGCTTTCCCTAAATTGGGAACATTTATAATCCGAGTTAGATTTTTTCAACCAATCCTGATAAATCGATGTGAAGGGCGACCGGGCAATGATCGCTTCCAAATATTTCGGAATGTACTTCCGAATCGAATATTCGGTTCTTAAGTCGCTCGGAAACGATAAAATAATCAATCCGCCAGCCGATATTCCGCTCCCTGACCTTATTCATGTAGCTCCACCAGGTGTAGACATCGGTTTTTTCAGGGTATAAATAACGGAAACTATCAACAAAACCGCTCTCGAGCAAAATCTTCATTTTTTCCCTTTCCTCATCAGTAAATCCGGAATTCCCTATATTCGATTTCGGATTTTTCAAATCGATCTCTTGAAATGCAACATTCAAATCACCACAATAAACGACTGGTTTCTCATTATCCAACTTAATCAAATAATTTCTCATCCGGTCTTCCCATTGTAAGCGATAAGGAAGTCTTGCGAGGGTTCTTTGGGAATTTGGCACATAGGCAGTGACGAAATAAAAGCTATCATACTCCAGTGTAATGATTCTTCCCTCTTCTTCCTTTTCCTCCTTTTCAAAACCGTAACTGACTGACAAAGGTTCATGTTTTGTAAATACAGCCGTTCCTGAATATCCCTTTTTCTCGGCATAGTTCCAAAATTGGTAGTAACCTGGAAGATCCAGTTCAATCTGACCTTCTTGAAGTTTTGTTTCTTGGACGGAAAAAATATCCGCATCCATTTTATGAAAATAGTCCAAAAATCCTTTTTTCATACAGGCTCTTAATCCATTGACATTCCAGCTAATTAGTTTCATTTTCCTCTCCAATTCTTTACAATCTACTAGAAATCTTTATCATTTTACCATATGCATAAAAAATTACACGAAATTTGATCCCTTTGACTTTCCCATCGTCATGGTCCTGTGCAATAATATGAATATTCTATCAATAAAGAGCAGATTATGCTATAATGACGCTAACCTTTCTTTCAAACTTCAGTAAGGAGAGAAGTTATGCTCATTTACCTTATTCTTATTTTAGTGTTCAAATTTTCAATACCTACATGGAATACAGGTACGCAATAGAAGAAAAGGAATACATCATTTTTTTATCGAAACCCTGTTCACCTTATCCCTATTGATCGGCATTGTGGTTTTCTATTACAGCGGTAATGTTTGATTTAACTGATTTTAAGCTTATCTAGAAATACTGGATTAGTCAACAACTAAGTAAGCATTATTTTTTATGATCATAAAAAGACGGTTTCGTAATGAAACCGTCAATTTACTTTTCTTTTTTCATCCTTTTGATCTATAATCCGAAAAGTTTCCTTATCCAACAAATCATCGATATCGATTTTCATCAATTTAGGCGTTTCCCCTTGGTTGACCCAATCTCGTGTTTCTTCCAAAAATACATTAATATCGAACTTCTTCATTGCACTCCCCCTTGTACAATGAATTTATTTTATTATAACCTGAACATATGCCCTATGTCGGAAAAACTTTTTTCTATTTTCTTACCATTTTCTACAGTTTGCATCAATCCATCTTACATTTCGACGGATTATGCATGATTTGGAGGAGTAACAATGAAATTCAATGGTTATGAAAATCTATATGTACGAGAGAAAAGGACGCTATTTTCTACCAAAGTCGGCTTTGATTTCTCCCCATCTATCCGTATCCCATTTTAAAATTGGATTATCGTAATCGTTTTCGGACAGCCACTTTTCTGCCCGTCTTATTAATTTCCAAACTCTTTCCGATTCCTTTGTATCGGGCAACGATGTATTTGCCTTTTTCATTTTCACCCATTTGATGGCAGTAGCCGAATCGGAATATATAGGTATGTTCAAATTACGTTCTTTCAAATAGCCCAATCCATGAACAATAGCCAGAAATTCACCGATATTATTCGTTCCCCACATAGGTCCATTTGAAAAAAGGATTTCGCCGGTCCGGGTAGAAACACCCCTATATTCCATCAATCCAGGATTCCCGCTCGATGATGCATCGACAGAAAGACTATCTTCAATATATGATTGGGAGATTGGAGCTTTTGGTGAAAATCTCGGAACCATTTTTTCAGACTTCTCTCCATTTTGCAGGAAAGCTTGCCTTGCTTCTTCCTCTGTAGGAAAAGATTTATACTTGGCACCAGAAAAGCCTTCCACCGAGCTTCGGCATTCCTCCCAACTGGTAAATATTCCGGTTTTTCTTCCCTTCCAAACAACATAAAATTTCTTTTTCAAATCGGACCTTTCCTTCCTTCCCATATCGGAATTTTCGGCTTTGTTAGTGAATATGGTGATGGTTTCCTTTACTCGGGTTTGACACAATAAATCCTTCTTGGGGCACATAGAAATATTGAATCCATACACCATCCAGCCATTCATTTCCCTTTTCAAGCAATACATCTATTCCTTTGTCCGTATGGACAATTTCGTCCCCTTCTGTCGGAGTATCAAAAGTCATATCATAATGAACGTGATCCCCATGTTGGCTCGTAACGAAGACACGGACCATTTTCCCTTGATTTTCTTCCTTTTCCAACATCTGCTTTAACACTTTAGCCGCATTTCTGTTAATTTTACACTTCATTTTTATCACTCCTTAAGTCGAATCAGCTTTGCTGTAAATGATTCTTTAGTTAGAAATACAATCCATGGGATTATTAAAACATAATTAGCGGCTTAAAACAACTGGATTAATTCCCTCAAAGGGGCATACTCCCTCATATTTCCTTTTCTTTTAAGATGGATAAAAAATGCCGTAATATAAAGGCTGTTAATCCCCATATACAATAATTTTGATAAAAATAAAAATACTCCTTTATTTTTCTCGTTTTCCATTGGTAGTTTTCACCGTTCGGAATTAAATGAAAAGGAAAGTTTTCTTGAGGAACTACGGCAAAATCAATTTCGTAAACCTGCGGCTCTGCATTAAGCAAATAATCAAGGGGTACAGTAAAGACTTCCTGCACTTCATTCGGATTCGGTGACCACTTTTCGTAATGATGAAGGGTTCCGACGAATGGGTAGATGATTCTCCCTTCAGTGCTTTGAACAAGATAATCCAGTGGATATACATTGTCGATCCATTCTTCCGGAATCCCCAGCTCCTCTCCGGTTTCCCGTAATGCAGCCTTCATTGGACTAGCGTCGTGTTCCTCAACCCTCCCTCCTGGAAAACAAATTTCTCCGGGTTGACGTCGCAGGTTTAATGAGCGGACTTCAAAGCAAATATGGAGATCATGATTTATTTTTACTAATGGTATTAGAATCCCAAAGGACACAAGCGGATTCATACCTAAAAAGGTCGGTTTCTTAATCTTTATTTTCTCGATGACTTTCTCCAATTCCATGGAACTGCTCCTTTCTCCCCATATAGTGGGACTCCCCTTTCTTTATCATATCATCTTTCCTAATGTTAAAGAAAAGGGATTCTTTTCTCTACTATATGAAGAAAGGTTTCCATCTGATTGATGGAAACCTTGATTTTCTCTTCCTTATCCTATACAGCCTTATCTTTGGCAACCCCCTGTTGCAGTTCGTACATATGGTAATAATTTCCTTTTCTTGCCATTAATTCTTCGTGGGTACCCCTCTCGACAATCCTTCCCCGATCAAGAACAATAATTTGATCAGCATTTTTAATGGTGGAAAGCCTGTGGGCAATAATAAATGTTGTACGCCCTTCCTTTAATACGTCCATAGCCTTTTGGATGATGGCTTCAGTTTCGGTATCGATGTTAGATGTAGCCTCATCCAAAATCAAAATTGCCGGGTTATAGGCTAAAGCCCTGGCGAAGGAAATCAATTGGCGCTGTCCGGAAGAAAGGGTGCTTCCCTTTTCAATTACCGGTTCATCCAAGCCCTTTTCAAGATGGGAAAGGACGGTATCCGCACCAACGGCTTTTAATGCCTCTTCCGCTTTTTCCCTTGTAATCTTCGGATTGTTCAGACTGATATTGGAATAAATGGTTCCTGTGAATAAATAAGGTTCCTGAAGGACAATGGCCATGTGTTCCCGAATGGTTTGTACAGGGATATCTTTCGTGTTGATTCCATCTATAAAGATTTCACCCTTTGTCGGATCATAAAAACGGAATAGCAAATTCATAATGGAGCTTTTCCCTGATCCTGTATGACCGACAAATGCGACAGTTTCCCCAGGCTTTGCTTCAAAATGGATATCCTTCAAAACTTCTTCCCCTTCTTTATAGGCAAAGTACACGTGATTAAATTTAACGTGACCTTTATATCGGGGGATTTTTTCATCGCTTACCGGAACCCCTTTTTCATCCAACAGACGGAATACCCTTTCACCGGCAACCATTGCAGTCTCAAGGTTGGAGAGTTGGTTGACCATATTGCTAATCGGGTTAAAGAGCCGGTTTATATAGTCTACAAAAGCATAAAGGATCCCGACCGATATAATCCCTTCAGCTCCTAAAGCTTCCGCCCCAAAATACCAAATGAAGGCGATAAACACGAGATTTCTAAGGATCCCGGTTAGGTTATGGGATGATAAGGAATTTAATATCAACAACTTATTTTGATATCGGAAATGGGTTTCATTTAAATGATCAAATTCTTCTGCGGTCCGTTTTTCCCGATTAAAAGCTTGAATAATGGGCATTCCTTGGATCGATTCATTGATCATCGCGTTGATTTCACTATTTTTTGAGCGAATAACCCGATTATATTCCGAAGCATACTTCCTGTAGATGATCATCCAAACAATGAGAACCGGTATTAATAACAAGAACCATAAAGCCAATGTGGCATCGAGGATAAACATGGCTCCGTAAATACCTACCAAGTAAACAATTCCGGTGAAAAAGTTAGAAAGAACAGCTACATACAGCTCATGTATCGCTTCGGTATCATTGGTAATCCTTGCTACTATTTTTCCTGCCGGCAAATTATCAAAGTATGATATCGGTAATGTCTGTATTTTTCTAAAGGCATCATTACGCATCTTTTGGATAATACGGTTTGCGGCCTTTTGCAGCAAGTAATAACGGATATAGTTAAAAATCCCTGATAAAATAAATAATCCGAAATATAGGGCAATAAGAAGTATCATGATATTCATCTGGGGTTGATAGAAACGGATGGTGTCACCAATCGACAGTTTGACCCCAGGGTATTGGAAAACCCCCTCCCCCGTTTCTACAGATACCATCCCATCCTGATAAGAACGGTTTCCTCCTTCAAGGGGCACTGCCTCTTCTACAAAGTAGAAGGATCTTCCAATTTGGAGCAAGGTTGCCCTTTCTTCATCTTCGGTGCCAGAAGAATCTTTAGTATAATATGCCCCATTAAACAGCACCGCATTTTCCGTGTTCTCCGTTTTTACCCAATAGTCTTCAATGCCTACAACATAATCGTCAATAACCGTTTTGGCCACCATTGGGCCCAGAACATCACTTGCCACTCCTAAAGATAAGACAAGGATAGCTGCAATTAAAATACCTTTAAAATGGAGGGCATATTGGAATAATCGTTTTCCTGTATTCATTATGCTTTCACCTGCCTTGTTACCGGTTTTTGGACTTGTTGCCGTTCATATTGTTCCCGGTACCAACCCTTCTTCGCAATCAATTGATGATGTGTACCTTCTTCTATGACCTTTCCATCTTCCAATACGATAATCCAATCCGCATGTTCGACGGCGGATAACCGATGGGTTGTAATAAAGGTGGTCTTTCCTTTACGGACCTCTTTTAAATTGGCAAGAATTTTTGCTTCTGTTTTTGCATCCACCGCTGACAAGGCATCATCCAAAATTAAAACCTCTGGATTTTTAATTAAAGCCCGGGCGATGGATATCCGTTGTTTTTGTCCTCCGGATAGGGCAACCCCTTTTTCGCCAACCAATGTTTCCAATCCTTGGGGGAGCATGGCGATGTCCTTTTTAAAATCGGCAATTTCTATTGCTCTCTCCAATTCTTCCTCTGTTGCATCTTCATTTCCAAACAGGATATTTTCCTTTACAGTTTTTGAAAACAAGAATTGATCCTGAGGAACATAACCAATCCATTTTCGGACATCTTCTTTCCTTTGCTCTGTGATGCTTACTCCGGAAAGCGTTAGATCTCCTTCCCCTAGTGGGTAGTACCGCAACAGCTGTTTTATGAAGGTTGTTTTTCCACTGCCGGTTTTTCCTACGATACCGATCGTTTCACCCCTATGGATAGCTAGATTGATTTGAGAAAGATTTTTCACACTGGAACTTGGATATTGGAAATCCATATTGCTAAAACATATATCGTCCAAGTCTTTAACTTGCATCGGATTTTTAGCATCGGGAACATCTTCTTTATAATTTAATGTTTCTTGTACCCGATCAAGAGAGGCATTCCCCCTCTGCAAGACGTTTATTAACTCTCCGATGGCAAACATCGGCCAGGTTAGCATACCGATATACATATTGAAGGAAACAAGCTGTCCAAGAGTAATTTCCTGATGGATAACCAAATAAATTCCATAGGATAGACCAATTACATAACTGGTACCTGTGAGAATTCTTGATAACGGAAAGAACCAAGCGTCTATACGCTCGACAAGCATATTTTTCCGGTAAACGTCTTCCGTCATCGCTTCAAACCGCTTTTCTTCATCCCTTTCCCTCGTAAAGGCCCGCACGACCCGAACACCCGCAACATGTTCCAATACCCGGTTGTTCATATCCCCGAAGGCATCTTGGGCTTCCATATATCGTTTGTGGATTTTATCCCCAAGAATTTTCATTGCATAGGCCAAAAAGGGAAGTGGCAAAATAGCAGCTAATGTCAATTTCCACGACACCAATACACACATGACTACAAGTATTGTCATCATATAAAGGGTTGAATCGGCCAATGTTAGGATCCCAAAACCCGCTGTAACCGAAATTGCTCGCAAATCGTTCGTGGCTTTAGCCATCAAATCCCCGGTATTGTTTTTTTCATAAAAGGTCGGCGTCATTTTCAGGAAATGCTTCATCAATTTCGAGCGGAGGTTTTTCTCCAATAGGTTTGCCCCGCCAAATAGATCATACTGCCATCTATAGCTAATCCAATAATTTACGAGGGAAAATAACAGTAATCCGATGATGTAAAGGGCAAATCTTTCATAAGTTAATGTTCCTGTAAAAATTTCATCCACAGCAAAGCCAATAATCATTGGAGGCAATACTTCAAGCACATTCGCAAGGGATAGAAGAGAAATTGCTGATGTATACCTTTTCCAATTTTCTTTGAAAAACCAAGATAGCTTAAATAATACTGAAAACACAATTTTTCACTCCCTTAATCTGTTCCCATTGGGATGCGGTTTCCGGCACTAATAAATCACCTTTTTCCAGATATATGGAAATACTTAGCTTTACCGGATTGCCACCGCAAGGGAATATAGGTCATTTTTCTAAAACCTTCCCTCTGTCCGATATTTCGGATTCCGAAACTTTTTACCAAAAAAGCACCATACACGTCCCTTAGGCGCATATGGTGCACAAAAAAGGACGCAAAGCTATTCGTCATAGCCTGCGTCCGTCTTTACATCAAAAATGGTAAAAACGTCAGATTGGACAAAAGGAGGGCAAGCTATGATCAAATATTCCAATATTCACTTGATTTGCAAATGAAATTCTGATTTTCATGATCATAACCTCCCTTTCCTAAAATTTTTAGTAATATTTGAAACTACAAAAATCATAACACTTCATCCAAAAATGTGTCAATCATTTTTTTCTTTTTATACCGAATATTGATGAAGCTCTAGACCACTTTGATACAACCGGTAATAATATCCCCTCTTTTTCATTAAATCACTGTGCTTCCCTCTCTCAACAATTTGTCCGCCATCTATTACCAATATTTGATCTGCCCGTAGGATCGTATTTAATCGATGAGCAATGACGAAAGTGGTTCTTCCCTCCTTCAGCTTTTCAAGGGCTTCCTGTATTTTCAGTTCGGTCACGGAATCGATGTTGGAAGTTGCTTCATCTAATATAAGGATTTTCGGATTTCTGAGGAGAGCCCGAGCAATGGATAGCAGTTGCCGCTCACCTTGGCTTAATCCATTCTGATCTTGGGAAATCACGGTTTCATATCCATTGGGTANTTTCATAATAAAGGAATGGGCATTAGCCTGTTTTGCCGCTTCTATTACCTCTTCGTCGGTTGCNTCCAAACGGCCATATCGGATATTATCCTTAATNGAACCTTCAAATAAAAACACATCCTGCAATACGAAACCGATATGACGTCGCAAACTGCCACGTTTTATAGTATCGATATCCTTACCATCGACAATGATCCTTCCTTCATCCACATCATAGAAACGCATTAATAAGTTGATAATCGTCGTTTTACCAGCCCCAGTTGGTCCCACTAAGGCGAGGGTTTCACCTAGGTGTATGGAAAAGGAAGCATTCCGGATCGTTTTTGCATCTTCATAGGAGAAACTAACCTTTTCAAAACGGATGTCTCCATTGATTTGATCAAGGTCGAACAGATCCTTTTCTCCTTCTTCCTCTGTTTCCATATCCAAAATATCGAATACCCGTTCCGCACCGGCAATAGCTGATAACAAGGCGTTAAATTGGTTTGCCAATTCGTGCAAAGGTCTTGTAAATTGCCTGGCATATTCAGCAAATGAAACCATAACTCCAATCGTAACAAGCCCCTTTAAAGCGAAGATCCCCCCGGCAAAGGCAACAATGGTAAAACTGATGTTATTCAGCAGATTCATCAATTTCGGGATAAATCCAGAATATGTTTGTGCCCAATAGCCAGATTCCTTAAGTTTCCGGTTCTTTTCAAGAAATTCTTCCATAACTATAGATTCTTGGGAAAAGACTTTAATGATTTTTTGTCCGGAAATGCTTTCTTCGATATATCCATTCAATTCACCTAAATTTTTTTGCTGCTCCTTAAACAATTTCCCCGTCCGGTTTGTAATCCAGCGCATACCGAAAAACATCAATGGTATGACGATCAGCGTGACAGCTGTTAAAAGGGGGCTTAAAATCAGCATAAAAATAAACGTTCCGGTAAGGGTCAGAAGACTGGAAAAAACTTGAATGACTGAACTATTCAATGTTGAACTGACATTATCCATATCATTAGTAACCCTGCTCATCAGTTCACCATGCTGCCTTTTATCGAAAAAGGCCAAAGGCAAATTCAGGAGATGGGAAAATAATTTGTTTCTCATGCTATAAACGGTATTTTGGGCCACTTCAATCATGAAGTAGTTTTGCAAAAAACCGGTCAATGAATAGGATAGATAAATCAATCCAAGGATCCCCAACAATAAGCCAAAGGATATGCTCGATTTTTGATAAATTAATTCATCTAAGGAATAACCGATCATAAAAGGTCCTAAGACTCCTAAGGCAGCATTGACNGNAACAAGTANCATGACGAGAAACAATTTCCCCCGCCAATTGCCCATTTCTTTCCATAAACGCCTNAGGGTAACGGAATAGGGTTTTGTCGGTCNGCTCCTTTCTGTCCGACCATNNAAACGATTATTTTGCCGCATTTGCATCGAGAAGCACCCCCTCTTCTTGGGATGTAACCAATNGGCGGAATAATTCCGATTTCTCATAAACTTCATCATAACTACCCTTCGCAANCAGTGTTCCTTCATCGAGGAGCAAAATCATATCCATTTTTTTGGCCGTGCTAATCTTTTGTGTGATGATAAACATGGTTGCCTCATAGCTAAGAAGGGCATGTAGCAACTTTTCCTCTGTTTCCAAATCCAAAGCACTGGTCGAATCATCAAAAATGAGGATTTTCGGTTTTCGCACAAGAGCTCTAGCTATGGCTAGTCTTTGTTTTTGTCCACCGGATAGATTGACTCCCTTCTGCCCGATGATAGTATCATAACCTTTTGGAAAGCGGAGAATCGTTTCATGAATTTGTGCATCCTTTGCTGCTTGGACAATGGTATCCATGGACGCATTCCTATTTCCCCAGGCAATGTTTTCCTTTATTGTCCCTGTAAAAAGGAAAGCTTCCTGGGGTACATAGCCAATCATTTTCCGTATGGAGCCGATGGAATAATGGTTTAACGGGACCCCATCAAGAAAAATTTCCCCTTCCGTTGGTTCAAAAAGTCTGGGTAACAATTGGACCAAGGATGTTTTTCCGCTACCTGTGGCACCAAGAATTGCTACTCTTTGCCCCGCTTTTACACAAAAATCAATATCTGAAAGAACCTTTCTATTTCCATTATAGGAAAAACTTACTTCTGCAAATTTGACGTCACACTTAAAATTTGCTTTTTCGTTCTTCTCTTCCAACCCAATTTCTTCTTCAAATTGGAAAATTTCTTTTACCCGTTCGTAGGAAGCCTTTGCCCGAGAAAAAGCCATAATGATCCATGTAAGCATGCTTAAAGCATGGCTGATCCTTGTTCCATAATTCACGATAGCAACCACTTCTCCAGCTTTGGTACTCCCTCCTGAAATCCTTCCGGTAGATAACCAGATTACAAGAATAATGCTTAAATTCATCAACAGGAGCAATAACGGAACAGTCATTTCGATAAACTGTAAAGATTTTGTTGTCGTATTGCGAAGTTCCAGATTCGTTCGGGTGAAATTCCTTTCTTCATAGCCCTTATTGTAAAAAGCCTTCACAATTCGAATTCCCGATAATGTATCCCGCATTTTCCCGTTCAAACGGTCCAAAATCTTTTGGATTTTTTGGAAAAATTTTGTTGCCCTTTTTAACGCCCAAATTATAAAAACAACTAAAAACGGAACAACAATGGCAAATATGATGGCCAACTCAACATCAATCATAAAGGATGCAATTGTTCCAAATATAACCATTAGCGGCGCTCTCAGAGCGATTCGCAACACCATAAAAAGCATATTTTGGATTTGTGTTACATCGTTTGTGAGCCTAGTAATAAGCGAAGGGGCGGGAATCCCATTTATTTTCGAGTAAGGCAATTTCTGAATGTTAAAAAATGCTTCTTTCCGTAAGTCATACCCAAAGGATTGGGCCGCATGGGCAGAAAGGAAGGAATTTGCGATGCCACATCCAAAAGCAAGTAGGCTTGCGGAAAGGAGAATTACTCCCCAGAACACAATCGCCTTCATGTCTCCCGATAAAATTCCTTCATCAATAATGTTTGCCATTAAGATGGGGGCTGTCAGTTCAACAACCAGCTCCATTAACATTAGCGCCCAAGCAAAAACAATAGCTTTTCGATAAGGTTTAATTAAACTGAAAATATCCATATCCGATCCCCAATTCCTTGTTTCCTTGACATTCCAATAATGGGACAAATTATTTTGAAAAACGAAATTTTTTAATATCATATCAAAAATTTTAATCCCTTAAAAGGAATAAACTTTCCATTTCCTTTTTCACCGTTCCAACCAAATCCCATGATGTTTTCATATGGTGGTCCATAAAAATTCCCAACAAAAAAACTGCCCAAAAGAGGGCAGCCGTTTTAATCTTCTGTATAAGGTTCCTTTTCATGGGCTGGCAAATCCCCAAAGATTGTCATAATCCCTTCTTCATCTAATTCCTTCACATATTTTTCATATTGCTTATTGGGATAAAATTCGATTTTTTGACCGTACATATCCACACCAACAAAATTTTCATAATCCTCTACATAGCCCAAATGTTCATCCGGTTCTATATTAACATCATCATAGTGGGCTTTTGGATCTTCAAAATCTGATGGAGTCTCACTGGTACCCCATTGGGCAACCTCCTGCCAAGAATCCTCCGCATCAAATGTCAACCCTTCGTCATTTGAATCATCAAAGTCAAACTTTCCAAAGGGAGGAGTCAGGATCTCTTCCTCAATCGGCCGATCATTGGATGTATATTGATCCGGTGCATGTTCTTTACAATAGGTGGTCGTAGGTATAGCCTCGAGCCTTTCTATAGGAATATCCTTCCCGCATACTTCACAAATTCCATAAGTACCTTCATTTATGGCTTGTAACGCTTTATCAATGTTTTCCAATAAAACTTCATCATGCTCCCGTAGGGCTAAATCCTTGCTTCTTTCAAATAGTTCAGTTGCTTCATCTGCCGGGTGATTATCATAGCTGGATAACTCCCCCACCGACTCGTGGGGGTGTCCTTTATTCAAATCTTTTTCATCACTAGCCTCTATACGATTTTCCAAATCTTCCCTTTCCTTCAACAAAATGTTACGGAAGGTGGACAACTGCTGCTTCGTTAACATCGCTATTCTCCTTCCATTTGTATATATTTCTAGTATGCTGCAATGGTCAAGAAACCATGAATGTAAAAAGAAATAGCCGGTTGGGAATTTTTATGTCACAGAAACGAATATTTCCTTGGAAAGCGCAAAAACCGCATTTATTCGTGGAATTTCTATTTTTTGTAAAACAATTCGTGTTTATCCGTCAATCCTCTCGGCATGATCTTTTGTCCCATCCGAACTTGCCAGAATGACAATTTTGATTTCTCAATGAAGAATTTGGCTGTTCAGGCCTTTCTATCCAAATAACACTAACAATCCCTTGCATGAAGAAAACAAAACAGCAAAAAATGAAAATGCGTCTACAAAACCTTCAAAGGAGTGTTGGGAAATGAATGGAAAATGGCTTAAACGAATGACCAACCTGCGCTTGATCAAGTTTTTGCCCTATAGAAGAAAAAGGAGGAGAAATACGATGATCTACTCCTTGATCGGATCCGGTATAATGGGAGCTGCAGTCTATTTAGGCTTTACTCGCGGGAAAAACGTAAAAGGCATGAATATCAAAGGAACTTTCCAAAATATGACCAAACGATTCAACCCTGCATAATTTTTGCCCGAAAAAAACTTCATCCTGAAGAAATGGACATAAGAAAAGGAAACAGACTGGAATTTGCTGTTTCCTTTTTTTTTTAAATTATTTTTCCTCATCATTTCTATCTACGACGGAATCTCCTTCTGTATCTGGATCTGTACTATTCGCAAGACCTGTGTTAAATTGCATCACTTTTGCAAGAGGTGTGCTATTGGCCACATTTGTATAGTGATCACTGTTATCATTCGGATATCTGGCATAGGATACTCCTGAATCAAGAAGCGCATTATCTGGTATCGCATCACCTTCCAAATCGGGATTTCGGATTTCCGGAAAAGTTTCTTCCCCAAATTCCGATTGGAAGGCACCTTGAGTGAACTTCATCGATTTTTTCTCTTCATCCTGATCCCCATCGAAAAATTCCCCCTCCATATAAGTATGGAAAAAGGCTTCCACCAGGGCAATGAGACAGGCGGAAAGAAAGCTAGCTGTAACTAGGGAAATATTTTCTTCTATCCACATATTTCCGAAAAACCAGACACCTAAAAATGCAAAGGCGAAATCAGCAAGGGTCGCCAAAAGGTTGCCAAAACGGGATAAAATAACCAAATCCCCTATAACGTATAAAGCAACCGTTAACAGTAAACCAATCATGAATATATCATCAAAGGAAACTCTGTATATGAACCCAAGCACAACAATCAAAGAGGCAATAACAAAAACGAACTTGATGAAGATCGCTTTAATATGTTTCATGTTTTCCTCCTTCCTACATCTGTAACCATAGCTTGGTACGGAAAGGGCTATCCTATACAAGAAAAGAGCTTCTTGAATGAATTTCCTTTTCCACTCCATTGATTAGTGATACAATGAATATTGTTAAATTTTCGGATTTTTTATTGAGGAGGATTTTATGGAAAAATTAGAAAAAGCAACCTTCGCTGGGGGTTGTTTTTGGTGCATGGTCAAACCCTTTGACCAATGGGATGGGGTAAAAAGTGTCATTTCCGGTTATTCTGGAGGACATGTAAAGAATCCAACCTATGAACAAGTAAAAAGCGGGAAAACCGGTCATTATGAAGTTGTTCAAATTACCTTTAATCCAGAGATCATTTCATATGAAACGATTTTAAACATATATTGGCAACAAATAGATCCCACTGACCCAGATGGTCAATTCCACGATCGGGGAAGTTCTTACCGTACTGCTATATTTTATCATAATGAAAATCAACGTATTGCTGCGGAAAAGACAAAAGAAGAACTGGAAAAGAGCGGAATCTTTAAAAAGCCAATTGTTACCAAAATTTTGCCCGCCACTGAATTTTATCCTGCCGAAGATTATCATCAGGATTATTATAAAAAAAATCCGGAACATTACCTGGAAGACCGGAAAAAATCAGGAAGAGATGAATTTATTCAAAAACATTGGAAAAACAGCTAAATCATTAGCTGTTTTTTTTGTTCAAAAAAATGTCAAACTTTTCAAGGTGCTCCTCTTTAGAATTCAATAATATAGCCATGCTATACTGAAAATAAACTTATTTATATAGATGTTATTTTCTATATATTCCGAAAAATATCCGCCAAAAAAGAAATCTGAGGAGGATTTTATGATTTATTTTGTTTACTTTTTGATTTTATTAACCTTTATTGATTTTTTTGCACAACTGCCCATTATGAGCACCTTTGCGATTTCCCTTGGTGCAACGACAAGCTTTGCAGGATTCATTGTCGGTGCTTATTCGTTCTCAAATTTGTTTAGCAATGTCTTTTCAGGATTTTTTGTTGACAAGCTTGGATCCAAAAAAATGCTGACCTTTGGCCTATTGGCAACTGGAGGGCTGTTGCTATCCTATTCCTTCCTTGGGAGTGCCAATCATTTATTATTAATCCGCTTTTTGCATGGAATAACCGCTGGATTTTTAACTCCTGCTGCTTTTACCTATGTTTCCTTAGCAAACAAAAAATCCAAAAGCGGAAAATCAATGGCCTTTTCAGGAGCTGCCGTTGGAATCGCTGCGATTATAGGTCCTGCTTTTAGTGGAATCATGTCGAAATACGCTGGATATGGTATGGTGTTTCGTGTCATTGGTATCGCGATGTTGCTGTGTGGCATTATAACCTTGATATTTTTAAAACAACTTTATAAAGAAGATGGTGAAGAAAAGGAAGCAGGAAACAAGGAAATTTCTTTCAGTTATTGGGAAATGTTTAAAAATCCCCATCTTTTTTCCTCTTACGCTGGCGCCCTTGCCCTAATGTATTCACAAGGGATCTTGGCCTACATGCTTCCGGTTAAAATTGAACAATTAGGCTTGGGTAGTCATGTAAGTGGGGCATTACTTAGTGTTTTTGCCATTGTAGCGGTTTTATTCTTCCTATTGCCAACCAATAAATTATACGATCGCTACAAAACGGAGTATTTGATGTCTATTGGTCTTATTATTAAAGCCATTGCGATGGGACTTATGAGCTTTACAGAAAATTTAAGTGCCTTATATCTTGTTTTGACCCTTTATGGCGTTGGATTTGCACTGCTTTTCCCGTCAATCAGTTCAGGTATCGCCAAAAATACGGATAAGGAAAAACGTGGTAAGGCTTACGGTCTCTTTTACGGTTTCTTTTCCTTGGGTGCAGCCCTCGGTTCCTATATAACCGCAGCCTTCAAATTGAACCCAAATGAAGCTTTCATTTCGTCGTCCTTTGTCTTATCCGTATCCGGTGTATTCTTCATCATCCTTTTCAAGCGGATTTATACCATGGAAAAATCACGGAACCAAGCTTAATTTTGGCGCAACTAGCTTCCTTCCAAAAAGGGTAAATCGAATCGGATCCCTTTGCAACGTGCACAAAAAAGAAGCAGCGAGAGCTGCTGCTTCTTTTTTTATTTTCTAATTTCTTGTGCCTGAAATTCTTTCATAGCCATCACAATTCCATATCCATTTTTCCACTTCTTTTTCCGGATGATCGGTGTTGATTCCGTTCACGCCTTCTTCCACAGCGCACTTTGCGACAGCTTTTGCAATATGGATCGATGTTTCCCGTAAGCTGGTTACACTAGGTAGTAGACTTGTCCCGGTTTTAGAGACATCCTGCAGCTCTCCTAAGGCATGGCTGGCACAAATAATCATCCTGTCCGTAATTCTTTTTGCCTGAAGTGCAATCGCTCCCAGTCCAATGCCAGGAAATAATAATGCATTATTAGCTTGTCCTATGCTATAAGTGATTCCATTGTATTCAACCGGCTCAAAGGGGCTTCCTGTCACTACCAATGCTCTCCCATCCGACCAATGAAGGATGTCATCCGGAGTAGCTTCCGAAAGATTGGTAGGATTGGAAATCGGAAAGATGGCCGGTCTTTCATTGATCGTTGCCATTTTCCGAACCACATCCTCGGTGAAGCTTCCCGCCTGACCCGAGCATCCAATCAAGATTGATGGACGAATGACCTCCACGATTTCTGTCAAATCGGTCAGTTGCCGGGGAAATTCCTCCGATGAACGGGCATATCTCCGTTGCCCATCACTTAAACCTTCCGTATATTCACAGCAAAGTCCATAGCGATCAACAACATAAATCCGTTTGCATGCCTCTTCATAACTGCATCCGGAAAACTCCAGTTCCAATCTTAATTGATCGGCAATTCCAATTCCTGCAGAACCGGCTCCATAAATTAAAATTCTCTGTTCTTTAAGGGGACGACCGGTCACTCGGCATACGGAGGAAACGGATGCGTTTATGACACCCCCCGTCCCCTGTATATCATCGTTAAAGGTGCAAACTTGATTACGATATTTTTTCAAAATTTCGTTAGCGTTTTCCCGTCCAAAATCCTCCCAATGGAAGAGAACGTTTGGAAAAAGATCGGTAGCTTCACGGATAAAGCATTCAATAAATTTTTCATATTGTTCTCCCCGGATCCTTCGTCTTTTTGCTCCCATGTAATGGGGACTTTCAAGAAGCCGTTCATTATCGGTACCTGCATCAATGACTACCGGAAGCATATTTCTTGGATGTATGCCAGCAGCAATCGTGTAAAGCATCATTTTTCCAACGACAATCGGAGCGGCCTGAACCCCCCAATCTCCGATGCCAAGCACTCCTTCTCCATCGGTAATGACCATTAAGCGAATTTCATCTAATCCTTCACTTCCATTTATTAATGCATCCCGGATTCCCTCCGTGTCCTCGACATCAAGAAAAACCGCCTCTTCCGCAAACTGGAAGTATTCATTGAAATCGATAACCGCATTGGCGATGGATGGAGTATAGATAACCGGCAATAATTCTGTTATTTGATCTTTTAGCAAGCAATAAAAGAGGGTACGGTTTTCATTGTATACATCCAATAAATATTTAAACTTTTCATAATCAGATTGATAAAACTTCATTTTTTCCAGAATTTCGGCTTTCTGTTCATCAATTGTCCGTACTTTATTTGGCAAAAGCCCGATCAAACCGTATTTTTTCCGTTCTTCCATGGTGAAAGCAGTCCCTTTATTGTAATACGGATTACGGATTAGATCCTTTCCCTTTAATTGAAGCATAATCAATCTCCTCACATTCCATTTATCTGAAATTCTTTTACATTTATTGGAACCATATAATTTCCCTTGACTTCAGAAAGTCACAATATTGCTCTCTTATGAGCATAAAACTCCTTTTCCAACCCCATGAAATATTAATATTATCCGATTATACTAAATTTAATTTAATTAATCTTATGTTTATAAGTTCACAAAAATCGATAGATCCATCCGAAATACTAGCTCCCTTCATGTTCTTACCTATGAACACACTTAGATTCCCTACTTGTTTAGGCCAAATGTAAAGGACTACATTTTTGTGAAAGGTTTTTCCATTTCCTCCCTTAATAAAATATTTGATTTTAATGACAAATGTATAAATTCCAATATAATCTACCATTTTCATAATATTTGATAATTCAATAAAAGGTCAATGAAAATGTAGGGAAATTTACATACCTTCATCTGTTTGATGAGATTATTAAACATATAAAAAGAAACTCTCTTAAAAGCACTAATCCGCTCTATAAGAGAGTTTCAATCATCCATTTACCATTTCATTAAGAATGGTTCACAAATTGTATCTTCTTTTTCGGTAATGGCCAAACCCTACCAAACCGATTGTAACCAATGCTAGACCGGTGACAAAGGTATTATAATTTGATGTTGCTGTTGACGGGAGTTTTTCGCCTGGTCCTTTACTTGGATCCGTTGGTTTGTTGGGGTCTCCCGGTTCGGTCGGTTTTTCGTTTGGATCTGTTGGTTTTTCACTTGGATCCGTTGGTTCGCTGGGATCTCCCGGTTCAGTCGGTTTTTCGTTTGGATCTGTTGGTTTTTCACTTGGATCCGTTGGTTCGCCGGGGTCTATCGGATCGGTCGGTTCTTCACCTTTTTGGGCGTATTTTTCCACCCTTTCATCTTTAATAACACCTTGATAATTTAATCCGAATCCGTAATCATAAGCGTTTCCTTCACTATCCACATAAGGTTCCATATCAAAAGGAACATCCTCCAGTTGTGCCTCGACTGTATCCATATCCTTCGGGAATTGCAAAGGCAATAACCCGTTGGGCTCATGTTGACCCAGAATGACATCAAACAAGGCATTATCGGAAATTTGGAAGCCTACAACAATCGCATCTACCTTGCTTTCAAATTCGGATACAATTACTGGATTATTTGCTTTCAATGCAACGATAACCGGGATGTCTTTTCCTGTTTTTTCCACCAAGTCAACTGCATTTAATACCGCATCCAAGTCATATTCATTTAATATTTTTGATGTTTTGCCATAGTAACTTCTATTTTCCTTTGAACCATCTTTCAAAATATCCCCACTGATGGAAACTTTCCGGACATTGTCACCATCAGCAGTATACGGACGATATTGTAGGGATAACGGATAATATGTTCCATCTTGGAAATTATATCCTGCATTGCTGAAAATGCCACCATTAACAGGACTATCAATCCCTACAATGACCAAATCGACATGATCCAAATTATCCGGTTGCTTGATGATCGTTTGTCCGTTTTCCGTCAATACTTCATCGGTGACGACTTCCTTGAAATACATCTTGGCAACATCCAGATTCATCGTAGGTTTTACATAGAATTCGCCAGGAGCCATAAATCCAGCCGTTTCACCCATAGTATAGGGAATATAAACCACTTTATCTTTATATTCGTTTACATCAGTGGGCCTAATGATGTTGTTTCTGTTTTTCAACATAACGACCGAATCCAGTTGGGCTTGATAACCAGCTTCTACTTTATCGGCACTTGCCACAATTTGTTTCGATTCTTCCAGATTCAAATAAGGATTTTCAAACAATCCCAAGTTAAACATAACACGCAAAATCCGTTCCGCGCTTGTCCGGAATCTGTCTTCTGCAGACTGATCAAGATCCCCATTTTCATAAGCCTTTTGCCACATGTCATAGGCGGCCAGAACCGGTTTGGCATCATTGTTTCCACCAAACATGTCGACACCGGCTTTAATAACTTCAAAATGACGTTCCTCAACGGATAAATGATCCACTCCCCAAGTCATCCAGCTGGTAATCATCCAGTCGGTACAAATAACGCCATCATAGTTGTTTTCTTTCCGTAAAATATCAATCAAAACTCCATTGTAGGAAGAGCCAACATATTTACCACCAAAAAGGGCATTTCCTTCCCCATCGAGCTGAATCGAATAGGAGGGCATTACAGCAGCACTTTTTTCCGTTTTACCAGATAATTTTAGCCCACCCTTTAGAAATACAGATAAATGTTCTTCATAATTGTTTCCTGGATATACCGCATATTTTCCTTGGAAACCGTGGGATTCCCGACCACCTTCACCGGCTCCATCCCCAGGAAAATGCTTGATCATTACCGCAATGGAATTTTTACCCCATCCTAAATCATTTCCATCTTTATCAAATGTGGATTGGGAATAATTTGCATAGGCGTTCGCCATGTCGATGGCCAATTTGCTTCCCTCTCCAAAGGTACCATCTACCCTTAACCAACGGGGTTCGGTAGCTAGATCAATTTGAGGACCTAAAGCCATCGTAATCCCTAAAGCACGATATTCTTCGGAGGACATTTTGGCAAATTGACGCATTATGTCTGGATTGAAAGTAGCCGCAATCCCCAAGTTGGAAGGCCAGCGGGAAATATCTTCCCCAGCCGCATTATAAGCGGTTTCCCCAGCAGCACTTCTCGGGTCGGAACTAATATTGACAGGAATAACCGGTTCTTCTTCCGTTCCCAAACTTTCTACAAAGGCTTGCATTTGATTGGTCCATTTTACGCTAGCCTCTACATCATTCGGTCCAGCATGCAATACGTTCCTCAATTTGTCATCTCTTAAATAGGTTTTTTGCGTTTCCGTCAATCCTTTTGATTGGTCAGTTTCATGGGAACTAAAAAGCATAAGCCCGGCAACTTGTTCAATGGAAATGGCTTTGGACAAAGCTTTAGCCCTTGTTTCAACGTCCTTACGCCAGTCCTCAAATACATCCAAAGTATTATTATTATTTAAATCTTTAAAATACAGGGTTTTCCCATCCTCTTCAACAGTCAAAATATTGATTCCACTATTTAACGAAAAACCGATGCTTGGCCCATCCGGATTATCGACTACAGCAAAGGTTGTGACTCCATCCGAATAGGTCTGATATGGGAAATCATAGGAACCCTCACTTGCAAATACCGGAGAAATCACACCCAGTAACAATGTGATGGTCGCTATAATGCCAAGCAACCGTTTGTACTTTCTTTTCATTAAAAGAACCTCCTTCATCAATCAGGTATAGTGTCAAAGCGATTTCCTCTCGTTCAAAAACAACCTTTGCCATCTTCCCTATAAAACCTTTTTCTACCGTTGGCACCTGATCTTACAAAAGAGTAAATCTGAAAAGAAATGAATCTTGAGAAACCCAAAAAATAAAAGATCAATCGATTTACAAACCATAAATCAGAATCAATCGCCCCATCAACAAACATCGTTGACCGAATTGCATCACCTCCAAAATATTCAAGAAAATATTGTTAAAAACTATGCATAATGCTCTCTTATAAAGTATTTTATTATGGAAGCGCTTTCTTTTCCGTCCACTTTTTTTCTCTTGGCAAGAGAAATTTACTGAAAAGTGTATCATTTCCCCAAGATTTCTTGTTTCCATGATTGCTATTATGATAAAAATCCCTTGTATTCCTGACTGCGGCAGCCTTCTATATACAAAAAAAGAAAAGGACTAGAACCTCATTTTCATAACGGTTCTAGCCCTACGTTCCGAGCTTTTTTCATCTCTAAAGGCAACAGGTCAGGCAAAAACTTCCCGCCACTCATCCTTTTGATCGAGCATTTTTTTGGCAAGCTCCTTTGCCCCTTCCAAACTATGACTAGCAGCCCATCCACATTGGACTTCATTACAGGCCGGTACTTCTTTCGCATCGAGCACATCGGTCAGCGTTTTTTCAAGAAGATGTAAAAAGCCTTCATAATCTCCATCATTGATAATCGAAATGTAAAATCCCGTTTGGCATCCCATTGGACTGACATCAAAAATCGAATCGTGATGATTCCGGATAAGTTCTGCCATCAAATGTTCCAAGGAGTGCAAGGCAGGCATTTCCATATGTTCTTTATTTGGTTGGCAGAATCGGACATCATATTTATATATTTTATCTCCCTTCTCTCCTTCGCTGACACTGGCCAGCCGGACATAAGGGGCTTTTACCTTTGTATGGTCAAGATTAAAACTTTCTACATTCATTTTTTTCATGGTCAAATCATTTCCTCCTTTTTGTCTGTAGCACTATTGTATATCAATAAGCTACCTTTTTGAACTAAAAATAAATGGGCATTAGAAAACTTGTTTTACGTCAAAAAAATTTTATAAAATGAGTTATAAATAAGAGTTGATAAAGGATGATGACATTGACGGAAAAGCTGTATTATCAAAATCCGGATCTTTTCGAATGGGAAACGGAAATTACCGAGGTAAAGCAATCTGGCAATATTTATGAAGTCAAATTAAAGGAAACTGCTTTTTACCCGGAAGGAGGAGGACAACCCTTTGATCTCGGAACCATTGGAAATGCAAAGGTTCTTAATGTCCAAAAAATAGGGGAAGAAGATATCATCCATTATGTAGATACTCATCCTGGAGAAGGTAAAGTTTTCTGTAAAATCGATCCAGAGCGCCGGATTGACTTTACCCAACATCATAGCGGACAACATTTATTATCCGCTGTCTTATTCGATTTATTTGATGCACCTACGGTGTCCTTTCATTTAAGTCCCGACACCGCTACGGTTGACCTTGCCATTCATGGTCTGGATGAAGAAAAACTCCAGCTAGCGGAAAATCGGGTAAATCAATTGATCTATGAAAATCGGAAAGTAAATATTTTTTATATTGATGAGTCCGAACTTCCCAAATATCCTTTACGCAAGATTCCACCCGGTCATAAAGTTTATCGGATTGTGGAAATTGAAGGCGTTGAATACAATGCATGTGGTGGAACCCATGTGAAATCCCTCGGGGAAATCGGATTTATGAAACTTTTAAAGACGGAAAAAGTAAAAGATCTTACTAGGCTTTATTTCATCTGTGGAAAACGATTAATTCAAGATTATGGTCTTAAATTATCGTATCTTCAAGCTGCCTCAATCCCATTATCTGCCTCTTACCAACAACTACCCGTATTAATCCAAAAATTGTTGGATGAAAATCAGCTACTTTCTCGCAAATATAGTCAATTATTCGAGGAGCATGCGAAGCTGATAGCGGAAAGATATGTCCAAATACAAGGGAAACCTTTTATTTCGGAAATTTTTGGTTCCTATACTATGAAAGAACTCTATATTTTAGCTAGTATTTTAATAAATATGGGAGTAAAGGTGGTTCTTCTGGCATCCAAAGTTGAAAGGAAAATTTTTCTGGCAAAAGCAGAAAACCTTGATTTCCATTGTGGAAATCTTATAAAAGACCATGTAAAAGATTTTTCCGGAAAAGGTGGCGGTGATCATAAAAAAGCCCAAGCAGCTTTTTCCACGGAACTTGAAATGGAAAACTTTTTCTCCTTTTTACAAAATACAATCAGAGACTTTTTTAACGAAAAATAAAGGATTTCCCTCAAAAAAAGTCTCCTTCATATGTCCAATTTAGCGGATAATCGGAGAGGCTTTGAATATGAAAAAAATTCCTTGTGTTGGCGGGTAAATCTTTTTCACCCCAGTTTTAAGGAAAGCCGGAAGTTTCCAGGAAGATCTAATCAATAAATGACTGTATATGTGTTTTTTTGGAAAGCCTCCACCAAATTAATTAAAGTGAAAACCCCAAAAAAACCGCAAGATGTGAACTGCACCTCCAATTGTTAGATGGGTTTAATAATTGGGGTGCAGTTCAAATTCATGGGCTATCTTTTGTTTGATGGCATTTTTGATTCATAAGAAAAGGCAGATTAAAATTCAACTTCTGTTGAATTTGCAAACCGGAGACCATAAGTTTCCTGTAAATCTTTAAAAGCTTTTTCCGTCTCTTCCTCAAATCCCCTAATCGGGCTTGTACAATCCTCCAATAGGATCATATTCGATGCGTCACGACCTTTGGATCCGAAATATTCAACAAGTTGACGGACAGATTCCAGAACACAATGGGATTTCGCTTCGCCTGCGACAAAAATTTGGTCGTAGGATAACATTGTTTCTAGTAATGATTCATTTACAAAGTTTTCCGGGCTATATTCAGGGCGAAAGATGCCATACATTTCCGTAACAGGAGCCAAGCCTTTTACAATTGTATTTATTTTGCTTTTTCTTGCCACGGAGTGAAAATATACAATGTTCGCTAATTGGGATTCGAGGGCATTTCCTGGAGTCCCTTCTATACAGTGATAGGGCCAAATGCAAAGCTTCTTCTTACCAAGTTTTTCCAGATTTTCGACATAATCTTTACTTTCTTTCTCATAAAACCTAGGCTTCCATTTTCCTGTTATTACCTCTTCCGATGAGATGATGGTGAACGGAACCGGTTCTTTCCCTTCCTCATCTTGCCACCAGCAGGGATGGAAAATTTGGGTAGGAATATGGGTATCTAAAGAAAGGGCAATATCGGTGATTTTCTCCATATGGTTATACAAAAAGCGTGTAACCCTTTCAACATCTTTTAATGCCCCTGGGACTCCAAGAGGACCATGATCCATAAAATCATTTTGGAAATCAATCAGCAATAATAACGATTTTTTCTTATCCAAGTATGAAGGAGTCATTTCTTCCTTTTCCGCCAAGGGTAAAATTTCGTTTAAACGATTATGCGATATTTCTCCAATCTTATCGATTTGGACAATTGTTTCAAAACTCGTTTTCATTTTTTCTCCTCCCATTACATCTTTCCGGTACACTGTTCCCCTGTATTTTACCATAGTTCCCCGGTTTTCTTTTGACAGTTTGAAATATTTTCAATGGACCTATTAAATTTTACTTCAAATTTCTATATTTCCAGGAGAAAAGGAGAGCTTCTCCTAATTCCCGAAAGTTTTTCTCTTATCCTTGTGTATCTTTTATTTTAGCTTCCTTTAAAAGATCCCGGATTTCCATCAATAGTTCCTGATCCTTAGTTAAGCTGGGACTTTCATCTTTCTTTTCTACATCCTCTTTTTTCTCCTTAAAATTCCGAAGGCGATTAACCATCTTCACTGCCAAAAAGAGAGAGAAACCGATTATCATAAAATCAATGATTGATTGAAGGAAGCTTCCATATTTAATTTCTGCATCATGATAAATAATGGCTAAAGAGGAAAAATTGACACCACCTATGATAATGCCGAATATTGGCATAATGATGTCATTTACTAGAGAAGTAACAATTTTATTAAAAGCCGTCCCAATTAAAACCCCTACCGCCAGATCAATGACATTCCCCTTAATAGCAAATTCCTTAAATTCTTTCCACATAGGAACCTCCTTATTTTTCAGACCTTTTTATCCATTTTAGCAAAAAACAATAGATTTCGTTTCGGAAAACTTTTCAATATTTTCTAGATGTTATGTATCATCCACCTGGAATTTTTAAGAAAAGGGGGAATTTCCCCCTTCAAAACATGACTTTTTGCCATTTCCAAAGAAAAAGTCATTTCCTGTTCTTTTTCCTTGAAGAGCTTCTTTCCTTTTCTCCGGTTTCGTGATTGGTTGTTCCCTGTCCTTCTGTATCGTGGGAACCTAAACCGATTTTCGACGGATCCGCTTTTCTTTTTGCCATTTTTTCACCTCCAGCATTATTTTCTCAAGAGATGCAAAAAATATCAGCAATATTGAAAGAATGCATAATGGAAAAAGCCGAATGGCAACTTATTGGATGATAAATGGTTTGGCATACGTTCGCCTTCAAATATTAAATAAAGGAGCTTTTTATGAAAAGAGTATTGATTCTTCCTTTCCTTAACATTCCTTCCGGTCATCAGCAAGTGGCAGACAGCTTAATCAGCCATCTGGAAATTACTGGAGAACAATTTCTTTGCAAGAAGGTGGATATTTTTTCTTATAGTTACGGTTTCATTGAAAAATACGTTACCAACCTTTATTTAAAGTGGATCCGTCACCTACCAAAAACCTATAGCTATCTGTACCGGCGAATGGTCATAGAAACGTTATCTGAGGATAAGGAAAAATTTTTTTATGAAAATTTCTTTTTCAGACAAATGCTAAAAATACTCCGGGAGTTTTCACCGGATTTCATTCTATGTACCCACGCTCTACCTTCCCGATTATTAAATAGACTAAAAAGGGATGCAGGTTTAAAAATTCCCGTATTTAATATCTATACAGACTTTTTTATCCATAATGGTTGGGGTTTTAGTCATATTGATGGGCATTTTGTCGCATCTGGTCGGATGAAAAATATTCTTCTTTCGAAAGGAATTGATCCTGGGAAGATTTTCATTACTGGGATTCCTATTCATCCCCTATTCAGAAAAAAGCCACTGGTTGCAGAACCCCCGAGGAGGAAGCCAAGTATTCTTATCTCCGGGGGAAGCATGGGAAGCGGGAACATGGAAGGAATTATCCGGCTTTTGGCTAACCAAAAAAATTCTCCCTTTCACTTTTATGTGCTATGTGGGAAAAATCAAGGTTTATTCCGGAAATTAAGCAAACTTAAATCCGATCATATTTCTCCTCTTCCTTATATATCATCCAGGAAAGTTATGGATTTAATTTATAATCAAGCCGACCTAATCATTACGAAACCAGGGGGAGTTACCATAAGTGAATGTCTTAAGAAGCGACTTCCCATCATGATTTACGATAAATTACCGGGTCAGGAAGAAATCAATTATGAAGAATTAAGGCTTATGAATTTGGCAATGGAAATGGGCAAATGGGGAAAGGCTTCGGATTTGCTGGAACAAATGTCAGACTTTTTTTCTTCACCGAGTAAGCTAAGCAGTTATCTTTCTTCCGTCTATCAATATGAGAAAATGTTAGATTCAGAATCGCCAACTGAAATCATTATTCGTGGATTCCTGTAATTTTTTCTTGGAAACAAGACAAAACAAACCCCAGACTGCATATGGATTATAGTAGACAAGCTAATGGAGGTGAAGCTGTGGAATTTTATGTTTTGTCAAGCAAAGGATTTTTAAGAAAAGGCTTAATGTTCTTGGTGTTTATCCTCTCTGCCATCTTTTGGCATACTTTTCAAGCGAAGGTTACACCCGCCTATTCATCCATGGATGATAAACCGGCTAGAGAAATTCATATGGTAACGGGAGAATTTTCAACAAAAACTCCTGATGGTGAAGAAATTGAAGTCTATCGGTTTGATCCCGGAACGATTTTCATCAATCGTGGGGAAAAAGTACATTTGAAAATCTTAGGCATAAATGGTGAGGAACACCCATTTTTTATTGAAGGAACCGGCATTCAGGGAACGGTCAAAAAAGGCCAAGAAACGGTCGTGCCTATACAGTTCTATGAAAAGGGTATATACCGGCTTATTTGCATTACCCACCAAGATAAGTATAGCAACGGTCCTATGATCGCTTATATTATCGTACAATAATTTATGTCATGCTTGATCCCACCCAAAGAATCTCTGATTCTGAAGGGATTTTTCTTATAATGAATCAAAAGATATGAAGGGATTGGCCATAAATAAAAAGACTGTCCGATGAAAACTTTCTCCATTTTCATCGGACAGCTTTTTTTGCATATTTACAGTTCATCTTGAGGTAAAGAATCCTTATCTTTACCCATCAATTGATCTACGGTGCCACCCATATAATAGTCAGTCACCAACTCATGGGTCATGCTCAAGCCTTTTGCCACTTCATCGTCGCTGTTTTTCATTGAACCTTCATAATATTT
>NICF_comb_assmDRAFT_10000230_pt1 | contig 45886 bp, 34 predicted proteins | sample NewIslPassag4_SG_FD_11279 | JGI IMG/M metagenome (IMG submission 11279)
CCCGCCGGCGTGAGCCGCCCCCCCCTCCCAGCGGCAGACGCCCCACGGCATCGGCCCGGCCGGCATTCTCGCGGCCGGGCCGATGCCGCAATGCCGGCCAGGCGTTTCCACCAAGATTACATCATGACATTATGCCCTTGGAGCTACACTTCTCTTGTGGTCGCCTAAATCCTCCATTCCCAGCAGGCCTCCGCAGGTTCTTCGACGCCTGGTCGGCGTCGAGAAAACACGGATAGTACGGGCATTCAGAGCAATTGCGGGAGCGAACGCCCTTTCGTTTCACAATTTTGCGGACAAAAATACGACAGTCAAAAGGTAATGATGAATTGGGGCGAGAACTATCCCAATGGCACCTTGTCACCGGCGTCCGCGACGGGCGGAATCCAGGGGTGGATATGATGACTTGGGAGACGCTCCGGAGAGCAAAAGCGCGGGAAGGTATCAGCGGCTACCTCTTGGCCGGCCCGACGATGGTCGGATACCTCCTCTTTTGCCTGTGTCCCGCGGCGGCTGCGGTCATCCTTAGTCTCTTTGAATGGAATCTCTTGACCCCGCCTCGCTTCGTCGGGTTGCAAAACTACCGCTCTCTCGTGACGGCCCCCGGTTTCTGGAACACGGCCGGAGTGACGTTGAAATATGTGCTGCTCAACGTCCCGCCCCAGATCATTCTTTCCTTTGTCCTCGCGTCAATCCTCAACCAGAAAATCCGGGGCTATCGCGTGTTGCGGGGCATCTACCTCCTACCTTGGGCGCTGATGCCCATCGCCGTCTCGATGATCTGGAAGTTCATGCTCGATCCCAATCTGGGCTACGTCACCTACCTCGCCGAGCGGTTGGGAATCTACGGGATCCAGTGGTTTTCGCCCAAGTCGGCCCTGTTGACCGTGGCGGCGCTCAACATCTGGCAGCACAGCGGGTTCACGACGACGTTCCTCTTGATCGGCCTCGAGAGCATCCCCACGACCTACATCGAAGCAGCCAGCATCGACGGCGCGAGCGCTTGGGCGCTGTTTTGGAGGATCCGACTTCCGCTGATGATGCCGGTGCTCATCTTCGTCACCATCACCAGCTTCATCGGATCGTTTCAGGTCTTTGACGCAGTCTTTGCCCTCACTCAGGGCGGCCCTGGGACGGCCACGAACGTGTATTACCTTGAGCTCTACCGGCAGGCTTTCTTCTTTCTCAGGATGGGATATGCCTCGGCCATGGCGGTCCTCTTGTTCCTGGTGCTGATGGCGATCACGCTGGTCCAGCTCCAGCTTTTCCGCAGGATCGACGCGTGGAGATAGGGTGATGGCACGATGATGACGAGAATGAGAACGAAGACCCTCCTGAAAAAGATCTCCCGCATCCTCTCATACGCCCTGGCCTACGGCTATGCGTTGGCCATCCTCTTTCCCCTCACCCTCATGGCGCTCACGGCCTTCAAACCCAGGCATGAGCTGTTCGCCTACCCGCCAACATTTTGGCCGCGCGAATGGACGCTGCAGAACTTTGAGCGCGTCTTTCACACCATGCCGTATACCGCCTTCTTTCGCAACACTTTGATCGTGACGACCACCGTCGTCATTGCGCAGCTCGCGCTCTCGGCGGCTGCGGCCTACGCCTTTGCGCGCCTTCGTTTCCGGGGCAGAGACGGCCTTTTTCTCCTGCTTCTCATCAGCCTGATGGTGCCGTCGGCGGTGACCGTGGTTCCCACCTACGTCCTTGTGCGCTACCTGGGGTGGATCAACGAGTACGCCGGCGTCGCCGTCCCCATGATCTTTTCCAACATCGCCTTTGGCGTGTTCTTCCTCCGACAGTACCTCTACGGCATCCCCTTGGAGATCGAGGAGGCGGCCGCCATCGAAGGGGCCTCCATCTGGCGCATCTGGTGGTCGATCATCCTGCCCAACTGCCGCCCGGCTTTAGCCACCTTGGCGGTCATCACGTTCGTCTCGGCATGGAACGCCTTTTTGTGGCCGCTCATCGTGTTGAGCTCGCAAGACCGGTTTGTGCTCAGCATCGGGCTCATGTACATGCAAGGCCAGTACTCCACCGATTGGGCGGGCATCATGGCGGGAAGCTTGGTCACGATCCTGCCCATCGCCGTCGCTTACGTCGCGCTGCAAAAACACTTTGTGGAGGCGGTTTACATGTCCGGCATGCGATGATGCGAAAGCCCAAACCAGACTGCGTCGCCTGTTCTGTTCTCCAGGGGAAAGCGCTCCGCACGGGCGCGCACGATCACGGTCACTTCGACTGAGGGAGGTTCACTTTGATGAGAGGAGCGATTCAAAGGCTCGCCGTCTTTGCTCTTACCGCCTGCGTCGTCGCCGCATCGGCGCTACTCACGCCGGCGGGAGCTTGGGGCGCCGAGAGTGTCAACCTGAGGTACATGATCTGGGACGCGAATCAACTCCCGGCCTACCAACAGGCCATCGACATCTTCATGGCCGAGAATCCGCACATCAAAGTGAGCATCGAGTTGATCCCCTGGTCCAACTATTGGACCAAGCTGAACACCGAAGCGGCCGGGGGCACGGCGCCCGACGTCTTCTGGGTGTACAACAGCCCACTGCCCCAACTCGCCTCGGCCAACGTGCTGCTGGATCAAACCCCGCTGATCCAAAGGGACGGCGTCGACCTCACGAAGTACAATCCCGTCCTCGTCGAAAACCTGTCGTATCAAGGAAAGATCTACGCCATCCCTAAAGACCAGGACTCTCTCGGGCTCTTCTACAACGTAGAGGCGCTCAAAGCGGCAGGTTACGACGCGTTCCCCCACGATCTCACGTGGAGCCGGGACGAAAACAGCGACTTCATCCGGTTTCTGCAAAGCCTCACCGTCGACGCGGCAGGCCGGCGCGCCTACGAGGAAGGTTTCAACCCGCAACGGATTCGCCAGTACGGGTTCGTCTTTAACCCGATCGCTCTCAATCTGATGGCCTACTTCATGGCTTCCAACGGAGCAGAGATCCTGGACAAGGAGACTGGGAAGGCTCTGCTTGACTCGCCGCAGGCACGGGAGGTGCTTCAGTTCATCCACGACCTGATCTTTAGGTATCACGTCATGCCGAGCTACAGCGCCATCAACGCGGCCAACAACGGGCAAAACCTCTTCTACTCCGGCCGCGCCGCTATCTACCTCGACGGGTCGTGGATGGTCTTGCCCGTGCAGCAAAACGCCTCCGGCTTTACGGCCGCCGTCGCGCCTTTGATGATGGGCCCCCGGGGCGCCGTCAACCGCACCAACGACCTGGGCGACGCCGTCTACGCCCGGACGGCGCATCCGGAGGAGGCGTGGGAGCTGGTGAAGTTTCTCGCTGGCCCGAAGACCCAAAGGATCCTGGCCGAAACCGGGACGGTGATCCCCGCCAACCTCGAGTACGCGCCCCTCTGGATCGACTACTACAGGCAGTACGGCATTGACGCGGAGATCTTCGTCAAACAGCTTGAAGGTCAGTTGGTCGGAGACCCGGTGTCGCTTAAGATCAACCAGTTCACGGAGATCTACAGGCGCCACGCGAGCCTTCTCTTCGACGGGGCGATCACCGTCGACGAGGCGGTAGCAGCCATCGTGTCGGAAACCAACGCCCTGGCCGGCGACTGACGGGGATGCGGTGCGCCGTCCCGAGCCGCAACCGGCTCCCGCGCTAATCGATGTCGTCCTCGCCGCTGCCACGGCGCTGCCGCCGTTCAAAAAGCACATGTCAAAGGGCGGCCCCGATCGTTACGGGCCGCCCTCTCATCCACGTCGCCGCTTGTCCGTTGCCGTCACCTCGTCTTCCGCCAAAGAACGCCTCGGTCAAACGGACGGGCGCCTTCAGGGAGCCCGTGCGTCTTCGCCGCTCAAACGATCGAGGCTCCCCCGTCGATCACCAGCGCCTCCCCTTGAATGTGAGCCGCGGCGGGCGAGGCGAGAAACACTGCCGCGTGTGCGATGTCGCGAGGTGTTGCAATCGAGTTGACAAACCGCTTATCGAGCGTCTTGCGGCGGGCTTCCGGATCGCTCAGGTAATCCGCCGTGGCCTCCGTCTCCACCATGCCCGGGCAGATGGCGCAGGCGCGGATCCCCCTCTTGCCAAAGTCCACGGCAATGCAGCGGGCCATCTGCACCAACCCCGCTTTGGCAATGCAATAGGCGAACGAGTTGGGCGCGGCCGTCAAGGCAAGGCGCGAGGCGATGTTGATGATCACCCCGCTCTGGCGGGGAAGCATGTGCTCCAGGGCCCGGCGCGCGGCCCACCACGCCCCTTTGAGGATCACATCGATGCTCTTGTTCCAATCCTCCTTGGTGAGGCTCAGCGCGTCGTTTCCTTGCGCCTTGCGGTAAAACGCGTTGTTGACGAGGATGTCGATCGTTCCAAAGCGCTCGACGGCGACTGCGATCATCCGGTCGACCGCCTCGTCGGCGGCTACGTCGGTCTCCACAAAGAGAGCCTGGCCTCCCCGATCTCCGATGCGACCGGCAACCTCACGGCCCCGGGAAGCGTCTATGTCGGCCACGACGACGCAGGCGCCCTCCGCGGCAAATTCCTCGGCAATGGCCCGCCCGATGCCCGACGCCCCCCCGGTGACGACGGCGACCTGGCCTTTCAGTCTCACGCCGGCTCACCCATCCTCTCAAGCCCGGTGATGGTCGGAACGCTCTCCGCAACTCATCACTCTTCCGCAGCTTTTCCCACAAATTCTCTTACAGTTCTTTTGCAGCTCTTCTGCAGTTCTTCTGAAGTCCTTATGCGATGGTTCCCCGAATCTCCTAGAGCTCTCCGCAAGCTCCTCGCTAGCCGCAGAGCGCCCGTCTTTGGGGGCCTTTCCAGCGTTTCCAGCGTTTCCGGTCTTCCCCGAGGACGAGCACCTTCGATCCCGGCGCTGCCCGTGTCGCCTTCTCAAGTAGGCATTCTCAGCGCAGGAAAAAGGTGTTTGACGCGCGGATACACCTCCAGGTAGACCTGAAACAGCTGCCGGTACCGGACGTGCGCTTCGTCGCGGGCATGATACGTCCGGGTTGGGCGCACGTGCCGTTCGATCAAGGAATAAGGCGCTTCCACAAGCCCCACTCCGGCAGCGGCCAAAGCCGCGTCAGCTAAGGGGGCACCGGCACGGTCGTCGTAGACAATCACCTCGCGCCCTGTCACGTCTGCGATGATCTGGCACCAGAGCGGGTTCCTGGTGGGGCCACCCACGGCTCGGAAGGACGCAATGGGGCCCGCCAGCTCAGCGATGGTTTCGGCATTGTGGTTGATGGCGTAGGCCACGCCCTCCATGACCGCTCGGACCAGATCGCCTCGCCTTGTGCCAAAGCTAAGGCCCAAAAAGACCCCGCGGGCCAAGGAGTCGCTCACGGGCTGGAGTTCGCCGGCAAGATACGGCAAGAAGACGAGGCCTGACGCGCCCGCCGGGGAGGTTTGAGCCTCTCGGCTCAAGCTCTCGATCCAACCGTCGCCGCCGAGGTCGTTCCCGCAAAGGAGCTTCGCGAGCCACTCGAAAGCACCGCCGCCTGAGATCATCGATCCCCCGATGAGCGAGAGCCCGGAAATGACATGGGGAAACGTGAGCAGGCGGGAGTCGACGGGCGCACCTTGCACCGGGACGTAGAGGGTGCTCGCCGTCCCCAGCGACAAGAACGCGTGCCCCGGTTCCACGGCGCCGGCGGCAAGGCCTGCGGCACTGGTGTCTTCCCCACCGGCCACCACGGGAACCCCCGGAGGCAACCCCAGGTCCCGACCGGCCTCGGCCGTAAGGGTTCCGACCACCTCGGTGGACGGCGCGAGATCGCAAAAATGACCCGGCGAAAGCCCCATGAGATCGAGAAGCTCTTCCGACCACCGTTGCCGCTTCAGATCGTACGCCATAAGGACACCGGCGTCCGAATGGTTCATCACCGGGTTTCCGGTGAGGCGGTAAGTGATGTAACCCGTCGTCGTCGTCACTTTCCAGAGGTGTTGCCAGACCGCGGGTTCGTGCTTTCGAACCCACATCAACTTGGGCTCGACGTTGTAAGCCCCGGGCGCTTTGCCCGCGATTGAGATGAACCGCTCGGCCGCCGGGCTCAAAGCCAGGGTCTCCTCGCTCGCCCTGCAGTCCATCCAAAGCATCGCCGGCCGCAGAGGCGTCCCGTCTTGGCCGAGCAAGACCGCGGCGACGCCCTGGCCGCTCACCGCGATCCCGGCGACCCGTCCGGCGTCACCCGCCGCTTCGACGACGTGGTGCACTGCGCCGGCGACCGCGGACCACCACGTTTCGGGTGACTGCTCGGCCCAGTCGGGATTCGGCGCCTCGTATCCGTACCGTCGCGAGGCGGTGTAAAGCTCTTTACCGTCGACATCCGCGAGGACGGCCTTGGCCGTGCTCGTTCCCACATCGATCCCCAGAAGCAGCGGTCTCATCGTCTCCCTCGATTCCCGGATCCGTCTCAGCCGGTGGACGCCGGAGTGAACCACGCTCGTCTTTCAAAAGGTAGGCAGCCCCACAAATAGATTATGACCTAAATACATCTATTCCTGTGGCGGCAAGGACGACATCCTGCCGTGGCCCAAGACGCTGGCCGGCTTTCAGCAACGCTTTTCCGCAGAAATCCGTGATACAGCTCAAGATCCAGGACCGCCGATGCGATCCCGCAGTTCTCGCTTCAATTTCCGGCGGATGGCCACAACATCATTATAATGACCAGCTTCGCCGCCGTTGGCTCAAATCCCTGGACGTCGCCGGGTGGCGTCGCCAACGTCGCTACACGTACATCCGCACGCACGCAAGCAAGCGGCCGGAGAAGTCATGCCCGGCTTCAACCCAGCGGGACACCTCACGGCCGGACGACCCTGCCGCCTTCAAGGGCCGGCAAGGCCGCCCGGCACCCCTTTCAACCTCGTGCCCCCACCCCGGCCGCACCTTAGACGTGGACGCTGTGGGCCGTGCGGACCACGCCAGCGGCCACGCCTTGGCCGGTGCCCGAGTAATCTGGCCCCCTTCGACCTGCTTACCGCCTGCCGGCGAAGTACTCGTTCAACCAGGTCTGGATCCCGTGAGCCATTGTCTCCAGCGTCGGTCCCACCGGGGCGCCCGCCCAGGTCTCGTCGACAGCCGTGGCCAGGGTCGAGTTCTCGACGGAGCCGAATCCCGAAAGTAACGCAGGCCAGGGCTTACTCTCGGATTTTCCCCCGGAGCGCCCCGGGCGCCCAATGCTTCAACTGTGAACGTCAGATTTGTCGATTTTCCTCCTAATCCTCTTTTCGTTAAAATAATATTCCACTAACTTGACGCGCGACGAAGCGACCTTCGTGCGCGCCCCCTTGTCGTCAACTGGCGATCCGCCCCCGGGGTTGCATTTCCTCAGCCGGTTCCGGCGAGGTCGTTCTCACGAACTCATCGGCAGCGTCCTCGTGTCGGTGCCGCAGAGCACGTCCAGCAGGACTCGGTTCGCCCGGGCGTTTTTTCCCACGATGAGCCGGCCTTCTCTGCTGTAGATCTCGACGGGTGAAACGGGATACTCCCCGCAGATATCCGCCCCGCAGAGCCGCCGGTGATGGATGATGTATCGAATCCATCCGACCACTACCGTGAGCTTCATTGCGCCCTGATCCCAGTCGGTAATCGCCTCTTGTGGGTCGAGGACGTCCTTATCGATGCTGATATAAACGTTGGGAGTCACAAGACGCGACATGAAAGCAGGGATCACGACGCCGGCGTCCTCCGCGACGGCCTGTTCAAAAATAAGAACCTTGCGCTTGAGCTCGGGCGGAATCGTCTCCGCCACGCCCGGCCGAGCTCCGATGATAAACGCTTGCCGCAGAAGGGGAAGCTCTCTCAGCGCCTTTGACAACCACGAACCGCACGAGACGAGGCTCTCGTCGCAAGACTCCATCATGTCGGTGTGATAGTCAAAGAGCACCAGCGAAAAGGGCGTCTTGATCTCCGATAGGAGCAGATACGTGACGTAGTGGTAGTTGCCGCTCCCGATCAACGTCACGCCGCGGGCGCGCCGCCACCTCAGTCTCCGCTGTATCTCCGCTAGCGATTCGGGAGCGCAATAACGTTTGGTACCCGCAAGATCCGCCAGGTCAATCCATTCCACGGACGGATGACGCAAGAACGCCTGCCACTGGTAACTATGGTCGAAATCGAGGACCGACACGCCATGGTACATCTGTCCGCGCTCCCCTTCTCCCGCTCCAGATGTCGATGGCAACCATCCGTCACAGACGTCCTCAATGCGGCTTCCAACGGCTTTGATCGATGCGTCTCAAACGACTCTAAAACATATTTTACATCTCCCCGGATATACCGCGCGGGCGGCTTTCTCCGGCCGCCACGTCTCGTTCGTCCCGTCTCCCTTGCCGCCGGTGCTCGTAAACCACGACGCCGATCGGTTCGTAGCAATCTTTGCTTTCATGCGCCCGGAAAATCTTCGCCGCAGGCTCGCCAAGTCCGGAGCTATAAGAATGGCCTTGTGGCACCCACCTCTGGGGCGCCACAAGGCCACTGAGAATCATCCTCGTCCCGGATCAGCCCGAAACGTAGAGCCTACCCGCTCGGAGTCGTTTAGAAGCTCATCTGGTGGTACACGAAGACGCTGCCCACCGGCTTCTTCTCGCCGCCGGTGTCGATGATGGCATAATTCAGACCTGCGCCGAGGAATGCGTTGACCCCCACCGAGTGGTACGTCGAGACGCCGAGCTCGACGCGGCTTTCCGTCTGCTCACCTGCGGAAATCAGCTGCTCCCAGCCAAGGCCCACCGAAAGCGAGCTTGCGGACCACGAAACCCGCAAGCGGTTGTTCCGTTGATCGGCCAGAGGATCGTAATCCAACGCGACCCTGGCGTAGTAGGCCCCGCGCTGCGCCTCAAGGTCGACGGAGCTTCCCGAGACGGGTTCTTTGACCTTTCCGCCTTCATACGCCGCGCCGTTGGTCAGGGTAAGGCCCGCGCCGACGCGGATCCCCTGCACCTGGATGTTCTCAAAGCGCACCCCGTACTTGGCCTTGTGGGAGATTCGCTCGTCGGCCGAAATCGGCCGGCCCGGCCCTTTGCTCCAAAGGCTGTCGGAGGTGCTAAAGAACTGCTCCCCGTTGACCTCGTACGCGATGGACGGGCGGATTGTCATCCGGGACGTGGGAATGCGCACCGCGATCGAAACTTCCTGCGTCCGCTCGAGCGGCCTCGGCCCACCGCCTCCTGAGTCGCTGGTCTCGGTATCCAGCGCATCGGCCGCCATTTCGAGCAGAGCGTCGAGAAGAAGGTTCGTCTTTACCTCGCGGCTGTCCGATGCGCGCAGCGTCACTTGCCAAGACCGCCCCCCGCCGAAAGTGATCCTTGCCGAAAGCTTCTCCTCCCCGGAGGGGCCGGGCGCCACCAGGGAGTCAAAGCCCGAGTCGGCAAAGGCGTATTCAGCCTGCACCGATGCCCCGAAGATCCGAGGCAGCGTAGCCCGGCTGCGGAAAGCGACTCCGGGAAGGACCGCCGGGTTCGCCGTATCCATCAGCTCGGTCAAGGTGAACTGGGGAATCGGGAACCGCGCATACACTTCCTCGGAGAACAGATCGCTCGGCGTCACCCGGGTCGTCTCTTCGGCGTCGTCACTGCCCAGGATGATCGAGCCACCCGAGTACGGCACCGCCCGCTGGATCCTCGGCATGTCGAGGCTCACGGCCGCCTCCGTCACCCACGAAAGGCCGAAGAGGTTCAGCCCGGCCTCGACGCCGGCCGCGGCGTTGGCCCGCGCCTTTTTCGGCAAGGTGCAACCGTCGGCGTCGGGAGTGCAGAACTCAAGGTACTTGTCGCTGACGATCGCACCGCTGATGCCGACGTCAAACACCTTCCCGAGAGCCACGCGCGAGGAAAGGCTGGCCATGTTGCGTTCGTACTTGCCTGAACCCGAGATGATCTCGGCGGCCGTGCCCGAGGCGCGGCTGATGATGCCCGTGTGATATCCGCCTGACAGCGCCCACAGCTCCCCCTCCACGCCGAAGCCCTGTTCGATGCCGGTGTTGACGACGAGACTGGTCCCTCGTGCGCTAAAGGCGCCGAGACTACCCTTCAGGCGCACTGGAAACGCCGGGTTCCACTCGGCTTGGAGGCTGTAACGCTGCACGGGGTTAATACCCGAAAGCGGCTGAGAGAAGTAGCCGTTGACGGTGAGGCTGCCTGCTCTCACGAAACCGTCGAGCCGCGTCGCAAGCTCCATGGGCGACTGGCCAAATACCGCCGAGGCGTCTGTACGCAGCGTAAAACGAGTGTCGATGGCCCGCGGCTGGGTGACCAGGACGGCAAAGGTCCTGGTTCCCACGTTGCCCCAGAGGTCCGCGCCCCGGACCTCAATGGTGTACTGCCCCGGGCGCTGGAAAGTGTACCAAGCGAAGATGAGATCGGGCTCAGCCAAGACCTCTTCCGCGGGCAAGCCGTCGATCAGCACCTCAACCGTCGCCGGATTCACCTTGCCAAACGCGGCCGGCACGAGGAACGCCAACGCGGCGCGCTGGCCGGCCACGATGGCCTGGTCGGGATTGAGATAGACGAAATCGGGCGCGATGGTATCCTCAAGGATGGCGATCTCAATGGTAGCATGAGGCGCGCCCGCCGGCAGCGTCACCGTCTTTCCCTGATCCGTCACCGCCGTCACGTAGAAGTGGAACGGACCAGGCTTCGGCACGAGCGGAACCAAGCGCACGCTGTACGTATAGGGGTCGACGGCCGTCATGCGGTATGGCAGCTCGACACCGCCGAACTGCACGTTCACCGTCGCCTCTTCCAGCGGCACATCCGACGTTAGGGTGAGCTCGACCCGATCCCCGTGGATGCTGCTTTCGGGATAGTCGAGCACGAGCTCCGCGGCCAGTGCGGGCGAACCGACCACCAGCGCGAACAACACCCCGACCCACAACGCGTTTCTCATGTCCGGACCCCCACCCTCAATCTAGGCTCTCCAACAGCTACAGACAGCGGCCGGAGGCCGATACGATGCATTCTTCCGTCACGCGGTAGGTACCAGCCACCAGCGTGACGCCCCTCACACTGCCGTCCGGGGCCATAAACGCCACCACCGCTACCTGGTTCCCCATCGCAGCACGGGCCACGACCTCCTGACCGGCCCGCAGCGTCCGCATCGGCCCCAAAGGCGTCGACGCATCGATCACCACGTCACCGATGACGAGGCTTGCGCCCTCATTGATCGAGACGATGTATCCGACGGCAGGCAACTCCCCTACCAGCATCTGGATGAGGGCCCCCGTGTCACCGCCTGACTGTTTCCAGGCCGCGACCAAAGCGGCAGCCGTCTCTTGCTGAACCGGAATTCCCACCGAAGCGGCAAAGCCGACGACGAGTGTCACCAGTTGCTCGTCGCTAAGCTCGTCGAACGACTGGCCCGGCAACGGGATCGTGGGCGGTTCGGTGGTCGGCGGTCCGGTGGGCACGGTCTCCCCAAGCCGCCCGTCGCCCGCGTCTTCTTCGCCGGCCTCCACGTCCGGGACGACGCGGAACCACCCTTCCTCGCTCGCCATGCCCGGGATCGAGACAAACCGGGAGTCGAGAGCGTCGACACTCCAGGTGTACTCACCGACGGGCAGCGGGTAGGGAAGCGTATACCGGGTGCCCTGAACGCGGACGCTCATCCCCGCGACGGTGAGCATGTACGTGCTGATGCTCCCGCGGATTTCCGCAGGGTTGGGATCGTTCCACTCAAAGACCAAAGCCTCCGAAGGGACGTCGACGCCGTCCGGGGAGATGAGCTCGATGGGCTCTACCTCGATGCGATAGGTGAAACGCTCCCCTTCCGGATCGTGACGGACGCCTACGAGGCGATCGGGATCTACCTCCACCCCGTATGGGTCACGAAGCATGCTGACAATGGTATAGGTCTGGCCCGGCACCAAGCTTGGCGCTGCACCGGGATAAGGCAGGTGGACGATGGTGCCGTACTGGCCGGGGGAATAGCGGGTCTTCACCGTTCCTCCGGCAACGTACCCTTGCCAGACGTTGCGGCCGTCTTCGTCCTCGATCCAGACTTCATTCTCTAGGTACCCCACGCTCAGCGGGACGTTGGGCAACTGGAACCGGAGTGTCGGGCGAAGCAAGGCGCCCGTCGGAGAAAGGACGCGGATCGGCCCCGGGTTGGTGTTGACGAACGAAATGACCTTGTGCTCGATCTCCCGGGAGTCGTTTTCCCGCACCAGCCTGTAGTGGATCTGGATCGTAAACTCGGGAAGGAGGCCGCTGTTGGCCCGGATGCTCTCCACGAGCCTGCGGGTCTCCCTTGCCGTGTCCACGTCGACGTCGGGTTCCTCGAGCTTGACCGTCCTCGCCTTTTCCCGCATGGCGTCCTCGATGGCCTCGAGCTTTTCGTCGAGGCCGGAGCGGTCCAATTGGATCCCGTCGTCATCGCTGTCGGTGATGTCGACTTTCAAATCCAGGTTGGAGACGCAGACCCGCCCGAAATCGCTGATGAACTCCACGGGGCCGATCTGCCACTTTCCACGGGTCGCGCGCAGATCGAGATCGGGAATCTCGATCCGGCCCACTTCAACGATGATGGAGGCCCTGGGATTGCCCGTGATCCCCTGGCGCAGCTGATCGTAGTCAAAGCAGAACTCGACGAGCTTGACCTGCTGGACATCGGAAAGACCGATGGTCGAAAGCTGCTGCATGACCGCCGTATCGGCGCTGGCTACGATGCTTCCCCCCAAGACCAGAAAGAGACACGCCAAGACCATGGCGGCCCGCGCACCGGCGCGGTGCGTCTTCATGGCATATCACCTCTGTCGACCCCACGTGACGGCCGGACTCCCATCCAACGGGGTAGAATCGCCGGCATATGACATCCATCTCGGTTTCGCGATCTCGCGAATTTCGGTGGATTTCGATACCGGCCTCACAATTGGGGAGAGGATTCACCGCACAGGAAATATGTTCCTCTTCATCCACCATTTATTTATGTTTCGGTCTTTTTGTACGGACGGCGATACCCGACCTGGTGCGTGATCTCGGTTTATCCAGGACGTGACAGACGGCACGCTGAACTATCGTTCACACTGTGAAATCGGGTAGAAGATCGGTCAAAGGAGGGCCAAACGCATGGCTTACTTTCCCGACGGCGACGTGATCGTCGTAACCGGAGCCGCAAGGGGAATCGGCGAAGCGACTGCAAGGCGCCTCTTTGAGGAGGGTGCGCGCGTCGTCCTCGTCGACATCGACTTCGAAAGGGCCCAGTGGGTCGCCCAGTCCCTCGCCGAGTCGCTCACGGGTGAGACGGGGAGAAAGGATGCGCCGGCGCCCTCCGCCGGCGCGAGGGCGATAGCGCTCAAGGCCGACGTTTCTAACCGGAACGACATCGAGGCCGTCGTCCGCCGGACGCTCGATACGTGGGGATCGATTCAGGGGCTCGTCAACTGTGCGGGGATCGCCGGCCGTTCTGCGCCGATCTGGGAGCAGACCGACGCCGACTGGGAGAGGATGCTCCAGATCAACTTGGACAGCGTCTTCTACTTTTGCCGGGCCGTCATCCCCTACATGAGAGAACGGGGATACGGCCGGATCGTCAACGTCGCTTCGATCGCAGGGAAAGAAGGAAATCCCAATGCCGTCCCCTACTCTGCCGCCAAGGCCGCGGTCATCGGCCTGACCAAAGCGGTCGCCAAAGAGGTGGCCAAGGACGGCATCCTGGTCAACAGCGTGGCGCCCGCGGTCATCGAGACGGATATTCTCGGTCAGCTCAGCCGAGAGCACGTTGATTACATGTTGCAGCGGATTCCCATGGGCCGTCCGGGCCAGCCGTCGGAGGTCGCAGCGCTCATCGCCTGGTTGTGCTCGCGGGAATGCAGCTTCAGCACAGGCTTTTGCTACGACATCAGCGGCGGCCGGGCGACGTACTGAGCGGCTGAAGGATCGCGCGCGGCCCTTCGTCTGCTCGCCGACGGGCCGATGGCGACGCGTCCCGTTGCGCCGAACCGCTGGGCCACCCCGGCTTCTTACCGGCGTCGGCGCCCCACGCGTTGCGGTGGCCGGTCGCCGGGGCCAATCACACGAGGCCGTTGGACAAGCCGGGTCAGTGACCTTCGGGGGCCGGGTTTCCCCCGGCGAAGCGAGCCAGGACGTCCCGGCCTGACTCGCGATCCAAGTACAGCCGGGCGTGGGCGCAGGTGCGCAAGATCGACGCAGGACAGGCGTTGGAGATGGGGCCAAAGAGCGCCCGGTTCACGGCCTCGGCTTTGCGCGCTTCGGGCACCTGGACGACCACATGGCGCGCCGCAAGGAGCGCCGGGATCGTCAGCGTGATCGCCTCCTTGGGCACCTCATCTAGAGTGGCGAAGTGGCCCTCTCCCACCTGTTGCCGGCGACTCCTCTCGTCGAGGGTGATCCGTCGAACCCACCGGGGATCCCAGAAGTTCGCATCGTGGGGTTCGTTGAAGGCCAGATGGCCGTTTTCTCCGATTCCCATGCAGCACAGGTCAGCGGGGTACCGGCGCAAGAGCTCTTCGTACTCGTCGCAAACCGCTTGAGGATCCGCGGCGTCGCCGCGCATCGGATAAAAGGCGAGAGGGCCCACGCGATCGGCCACCTTTTCCCGGATGTAACGGACGAAGCTCGCCGGATGCGCATCCGATATCCCCACGTATTCATCCATGTGAAAGATGCGGACCTTCCTCCACTCGATGCCGGGCAGCGCGCAAAGAGCCCTCAAAAACGCAAGCTGCGAGTTCCCGGTGGCCAGGATCACGTTGGCATCGCCTTTTTCGCGGATCGCTTCAACGAGCTTCTCCCTCACGTACTCGGCCTGGGCGCGGCCGGCCGCTTCCTGGTCCGGGAAGATTGCCACGTGCAATTGGTCGACTCGCAAGGTATCCGGTTTCATCTGGACTCCTCCCTCGGAGCACGTCGACTTCCGGAGGCGACGAACTCGCCCCCCGCATCCGGGTGTGCGCCGGCAAAGCCCGCCGCCTATCTCCCGGCGATGCCCGCAAGGCCCCTCGGCGCCTCCCAGACCAGGTGTCCGGCCACGACGGTCGCCCGGGGAACAAGGCGCCCTCCGGCGCTCGTCACGACGGAAAGCGTGGCCGGGCTTCCCGGAGCGACGGGACCGGTCTTTCCCTCTAAACCTAGCACGCGCTGCGGGCCATACGACGCCATGGCCGCCGCCTGGTCCAAGCCGACACCGCTGAACTCGCACATGCGCTCGATGACGACGAGCAGGTTGGCCCCGGAGCCCGCTAAGTAGGGGCTACCCACCATCTGGATCCGCCCGTCGGGAAGAAGCTCCACCTCGCCGTGGAACCCGGGGTAGCGGCCGGGCGCTAACCCGGCGATCGGCGAAGCGTCGCTGATGAGCACGAGGCGATCGGGGCCTTTGACCCTGTAAAAGCACTTGACGACCGCGGGCGGCAGATGATGGCCGTCGACGATGATCGACGCACAGAGATCGTCGGCGGCAAGCTGCTCCCATATGTAGTTTTCGAGCCTGGGAAGCATGGCGTGAGAGCCGTTTCCCAAGTGGGTGGAGAGCGTCGCCCCGGCGGCAATGGCCGCCCGGATCGCTGCGGCGCCGGCCGCCGTGTGGCCGATAGCCACTGTGACGCCTGCCGCCTTGGCTCGCCGGATGAAGTCGATCGCCCCTTCGATCTCAGGCGCCACCGTGACGAGGCGGATGCGGCCTTCTCCGATCTTCAGCCAAGACTCAAACTCCTCCCAGTCGGGCAGGCGCACATGCTGCGGCGGGTGCGCCCCGCGCGGGCCGTCGGCCGGCGAGATGTACGGCCCCTCGATGTGAATGCCGGCGACCGCCCGGTCGACGAGGGGATCTTTGCGACAAGCCTCGACGATGGCCAAAATGGAGCGGCTCATGCGTTCTCGGGATCCGGTGATCACCGTGGGACAAAGGAGCGGCACCCCCGTCGCCCACACGGCGTGGACCATCCTGACGACGGTCTCCCACGTGACGTCCTCCGCGTTGAGGTCGTGGCCGCCGTATCCGTTGATCTGCATGTCGAGCAGCCCCGGGAGGATCCACTGCTCCGCCGGAAGGATCCCGTGACCGCCGCCCTGAACCGGTGCTTCGTTGCCGTCCCCGGCCGCGACGGTGGTCACTTGGGCAATGCGGTCGCCTTCGATATGCACCTGAACCCGCCGGGAATCGCCCGGCAGGCGTCCCTCAAGCACCGCGATGCGCCTCATCAGTGCTCCCCCATCGAACGCTACTCCTCGCGCCGCTTGCCGCTTGTCTCATCGCCCGGCCGGTAGGCCGAGCTCGCGCGCGATCGAGGCGGCGAACCGCTCGCCCCCATCCTCGACGGCGCGGAAAGATTTCGAAGTCCCGATGTTTCTCTATCTTTCGTGCTCTTCCTGCCGGCTCATTGACCGGAGCCTCGGAAATATCCTGGGGCGTAGCCTTGGAGCATCGCCGCTGCTTTCAGGGTGATGGATCACAAGCTACGCTCTCGCTAGGGCCGAAGGTTGACGACGGCGAGCTTCACCTCGGTCATCTCCTGGATGGCGTAGGGAACGCCCTCCCGTCCCATTCCGCTCTCTTTGACTCCGCCGTAGGGCATATGGTCCGCCCGATACGACGGGATGTCGTTGATCATCACGCCGCCCACCTTGAGCGTCTTGACGGCGCGGAAGGCTTTGCCGAGATCATTCGTGTACACACCCGCTTGCAGGCCGTATCGAGAGCGGTTGACCGCCGCCAAGGCGTCGTCAAACTCGCGATACGGAATCACCGCCGATACGGGGCCAAACACCTCCTGCGAGCAGACCTTCATCTCTTCCGTCACCGAGGTCAAGACGGTGGGTTGAACGATGCTTCCGTCCATGCCGCCGCCCAGTTCCACCCGGGCTCCGGAACTCTTGGCTTCATCGATCCATTCGAGCACCCGTGCGCTCTCCTTGGGCGAGATCATCGCCGACATCTCGCTCTCTTCCAACTCCGGATCGCCGGTCCTCAGCGCCGCGACGCGGGCTTTGTACCGCTCCAAGAAAGGCTCATACAGCCGTTCCGACACGTAGATGCGCTGCACCGAAATGCACACCTGGCCGGCAAAGGTGTAGGCGCCCTGGACGCAACGCTCGACCACGCGGTCCAGGTCGGACACGTCCTCGACGACCACGGCGGAGTTTGACCCCAGTTCGAGAGCCACCCGTTTGAAGCCCGCCCGTTGGCGAATCCTCATCCCCACCGCCGCGCTGCCCGTGAAGGTGATCATGGCCACTCGGGGATCCTCGACCAGGCGATCTCCCAGCTCGCCGCCGGGACCACAGACGACATTGAGGCATCCGGGAGGAAGCCCCGCCTCAGCGAGGAGCTTTGCGAGCTCAAAGGCGATCAGCGGCGCATGGCTTGCTGGCTTGAGCACGACGGTATTGCCGCTCGCGAGCGCCGGCGCGACTTTGTGCGCCACAAGGTTCAGCGGGAAGTTGAACGGCGTGATCGCCCCGATGACCCCCAGCGGCTCTCGCAAGGTAAATGCGACGCGCCCCTCCCCGCCTCGGACCGCGTCGAGCGGGACCATCTCGCCTCGGATTCGCTTCGCCTCTTCGGCAGCGACGGCAAACGTGGTGGCCGCTCGGCGAACTTCCACCCGCGCGTCCCGCACGGGTTTGGCGATCTCCCTCGCGAGGAGGTACACGAGCCTCTCCTCGTTCTCGGCGATGAGACGCGAGGTGTCGGCGAGAATCTCGGCCCTCCGGTAGGCAGGCAACTCCTTGAACGCCTCAAACGCCTGAGCCGCGGTGGTGATGGCCCGATCGAGATCCTCAACGCTTGCGACTGCAACACGGCCGACCACGCCGCCGTCGTAGGGACTCAGCACCTCCATGGACTTGCCGGAAGAAACCCATCGATTGCCAATCCAGCTCTGGTACTCCAGCATGGTCGATTCCCCCATCGCCCGGGCGGGCTCCGATCTCACGGTGCACCTTCCTAAGTGCCGAGATCGCCATAGGGCCTCACAAAGCCGGAACCCCCGGCCAAAACGGGACAACACGGCGCCGCAATGAGGCGTCAGCCAGTGATCAGAAGCGGCTGCTCCCTCATCAGTTCGATAAACTCATGGATCGTCTCGGGGCGCCTCGGTAAGATAACCCCGCCTCGTGCCTCGTCCCCTTCCTCGTGGAAGTCCGAACCCGAGGACCCGGGCTTGCCGTGCATTCTGGCCCAAAGGAGGGCAAGCTCGTTGCGGGATTGATGGCGCGGATGGCCGTTGTGCACTTCGATCATGTCGACCCACTTGGGATCGATGACCCGCATGTTGTTGCGGAACGGATGAGCCTGAATCACGAGGAGCCCGTGCTCTTTCGCAAAGGCGGAGAACTTTTGAATGCCCCACTCCACCACATCGGGGTGAGCGAGCAGCAGCTCTTCAGTCATCCCGTATACGAGGTAATCGTTGGGATCGCGAGCGAACCTGAGCTCCATTCCGTGCAGGACGACCAGCTTGTCGCCGGCCGCGGCTCGAGCCAGCTTGTAACCGCGAAGCAGCCTCTCCACTTGATGTTCAAACGTCAGGGGGATGCCCTCGTTCTCCAAGAGCTTTCGGGGATTGTCGGGGTTCAAGTGGTCGGTGATGACCACTCCATCGTAGCCGGCCCGCAGGTACAACTCGACGAGACGCTCAGCTTTCACCCGGCCGCAACTGCTCGACTCGGCCGTGTGACAGTGAATTTCAAATCGGTACATGGAGGTCAACGCCTTTCAGTGAAAGTCTCCCGGTGAAGTTCTCGCGTGGAATTTTCGCTGATCCTATGGGAAACCTTTTCGGCTCATGCGATATCGCGCCGCAACGCCGAAATCAGTACTGTCGCAACGTTGAAGCCCCTCACGAGGCTTGACACGACGGGGCAAGCCTGGGAGGGGCTCCAAAACCCATTGAAGACTCATCCGCGTTTCGCTCAGGACACGACGACGGCGTACGCTCGTACCGGAAAGGAGCTCATTCCCCGGACCTTGACCGGCGCCGCGTGAAACCGGAAGCCCTCGTCGGGCAGCTGATCAAGGCAGCACAGGTGCTCCACGATGGGGATGCGTGCCCGAAGGAGAATAGAGTGAACGGGCCGCTCTCCGGTGGACGTATCGTCGATGTTCAATGAGTCGACGCCCACCAGGGCCGCGCCCGCTCGCACGAGCCATTCCGCGGCTTGCGCCGTGAGAAAGGGGTGGCCGTTGAAGTACGCTTCCGTTCCCCAGTGATCGGCCCAACCCGTGTGGACCAGCACCGCCTTTCCACGGACGTCCGTACCGTCAAAGAGCTCCGGGCCGATGGCCCGCTGGGAGCGGTCAGCGCGAAACACCCGGCCCTCGAGATCCGCGAGCTGCTCTAGCGAATACCCCGCGAGGTCATCGCCATCCTCATAGCGGTGGAACGGGGCGTCGATGTACGTCCCGGTATTGCCCACCATCTCGATCTTGCCGATGTGAAACGTGGTCCCCTCGGCGTACCGGGATCTTGACGACTCCCTGCTGAGATGATCCGAGATCACCGGCCCGGGCAGGCCCGGGTAGGTTGCCATCCCGTGTTCGATCACGTGGCTCAGGTCGACCAAGCGACGCACGGATCCACATCCTTCCTTCGCAGTGCGTCCCGCGGCGGCAGGCCTGTCGCACCGCGAGAAATCATCGATTCCGCTGGAGGCTTGCCGTCACCGCTCGACGACAGCGCCAAAGACATGGAGCGACTCACGGGCGTTGCCCTCAAAGTCAAACATGGCCTGGTTCTCCCAGGCGTTTCCTTCGCCCAACCTCCAGCCGGCGCCCTTCACTCCCAACCAAGCAGGCTCCCAGTAGAATACGCCGAGCCCCCTACCACCGGGCACTTGGGCGACAGCTTCCATAACGTCCCGTACCAGCGTCGCCTGTCCTTCGACGGAGACGGGATAACCGGCAACCCGCGCCTGGGGCCCAAAGATGTTGGGATGGCCGTCCGCGTCTTCCAAAGTAAAGGCATAGGCCGTCTCCAGCACGACGACGTCCTTTTGGTAGCGCCGGGTCACGTCGTTCAGATTCTGCTTGAGCTGCTCGAGGCTGCCGTGCCAGCACGGGTAATACGACACGTCGATCACGTCAAACGGCACGCCGCGCTGCGTGATCTCGTCGAACCGGGCAGGCCGTGCACACAATGAGTGCGTGCAAAGCGCCCCTCCAAGCGATGCCGACCATGCCCGCGCCCCTCCCTGTCCCGGGCGGCCTACGCCTACGAAGCTGCATTCTCGGTCCGCTGTGCCATCTTGCCGCGCCACCAGTCGCCGAGGACCCTCGGATGCACCGGCTCCTCCTTAAACCGCGAGGCGACTTCAAACATGAACGGCCCGGGAAATCCCGCTTCAGCCAGCGCCGAAATCACCTCGTCCCAGTCGATCACTCCTCGGCCCGGCGGCCAGTGCTTTTCGTCTTGGCCGTCATAGTCGGAGATGTGCACCGCCTCGATGCGCTCGCCCACGGCCCGGATAAACGCTTGGGGCGTCTCCCGCAAGAGGTGATTCACGTCGCAGCAGACGGCGATGGAGTCGATCCCGTCGACCAGCGCTTTGATCTCCGCGCTGGAGTTTCCAAGGCATGTGCGCGGCAGGCACTCGACGCAAAGGCGCACACCGAGCCTTGCAGCCGCCTCGCCCAGGGCCACAAGGCCATCGCGGCAGGCCTTCAGTCGCTCGGAGCGAAGCTCCGGAGCAATCGGCTCGTAGCTTGGGTGGATGATGGCCGCCTTGGGGCCCCAAGCGGCGGTTTGCTCGAGAATCTCCTGGTGCTTTTTCACGATCCTGCGGCGAGCATCCGGATCGGGCTCCGAAATGTCCCACTCCCAGTTGAACGGCAGGTGCACCGAATGGACCACCATCCCAAGCTCCCTGCCCCAGTTGACCAACGGCTGCTTGAGGGTCGGGTCCGGCGCCGCCGCAGAGATCACCACCTCTAGGTGGGTAATCCCGCTCTCGAGCGCCGCTTGGAGCGCTTGGCGGTCCGGCTCGCGAAAGAAGGAGGTCGACGTGCCTAGCGCCCAGGCGGTAGGCGATGTGGGAGTGGGGGACGACTGGCTTTGGCTCATGCTGCATCCTCCAATCCGGCTGTCATGCCGAAGATGTCTGAGTTTTAAAGCCTGCCCATCTCGCGCATCTCGGCCTCGAGCATCCGCTGGGCGTCGTCGAGCAGTGTCTGGGCCGCTCCCTCGCGGCGGTATACCTGATCCCTCGCCGCCGCGAACAGGGCGTCCGATCTGGACAGGAACGGATCAGGCCTCGGCGAGTCGATGTAATCGGCTACGTTGAGCGACTGGATATACCACTGGATGATGGGGTTCGTCTCAACGGCGGCAAGCTCTTGGTAAAACTCCACGCTCCCGCCTAAGAAGCCCGAAGCCGCATAAATTTGAAGCTGCGTTTCGACGTCGGTCGCAAGAAACTCGATCAGCTTAAAGCTCAACTCCGGATAAGGCGCGCCCATGGGGATCCCCAGCGACCAGCCGTTGACCTGCTGGACTCTCTTGCGCTCGGGATGCGGCAGCCAACTCACCGTGATAGGCAAATCGGGGTCGCGGCTTGCGATCTCTCCCGGAGCATAGGCGCCCAGGATGGTGGCGGCAACGCTGTGCGTCTCGGCGATCGCATACCACGCTGTGTCGCCTGTAAAGCCGGGGTAGCGGCCGAAGACGCTGTCGGCGGTGTACTGCAGCATCTCGACGATGGCCGGGTGATTGATGCGCGGCACACCCATCTCCGGGAAGTAATCTTCCGCTCCCCAACTGGCTGCGATGGTATACAGCCGGGAGTTTTGCCCATTGCGGGGATCGTACCCGGCCCGCACCACGTTTCCGGACGCATCGACGCGGGTGAGCTTCTGCGCGTACTCAAAGAACTCGACCCAGGTCATCACTTCCCACGGATCGACTGTAAGACCCGATTCTTGCAGCATGTTCTCGTTCCAGACCATGCCAAGGCGCGGCCCGTGCTCTAACGCGGGTACGCCCCAGATCCTTCCACGCCACGTGAAGTTGCTCCACATCTCGGGGATGATCTTCGCCCACAGATCGCCCCCGATAAACGAATCGAGGGGCATGAGCAACCCGGCCTCGCTGTGCTCGCCCACCGACAGCCCGATGGCGATCACGTCGGGCGGCACGCCCGAGATCACTCGCACCACGAAGTCATCCCACGTACCCCGCCGCCGGACTTCCACGTTGATGCCGGGGTTCAGCTGTTCAAACCGCCGCACTCCAGCCTCGATCGCCTCGATGACCGCGTCACCCCAGTTGTTTACCGAAAGCTCCAGCGTCACCGAGCTCGGCGCTGCTTCATTGACCGGCTGCGCCCAAGCCCCGGGACTGGCCAACAAGGAGACGCCCAACAGCCCCAGTGCGAATCCAGCAATCATCAACACGATTAAGAGCGCGCCGTTTCCCCCGGCAGGCGCCGGCTGAAACCGCTCTCCAGGACGTACGGGCGCAGGCGGCGCCTCCTCCCATAGCAATGCGGCCGATCGCAGTGTTTCGCCTTTTGACATTTCCCTTTCAACGCCTCCTTCGACAGACTTTTCCCGTCGGTAGCCCGTTCTCTTCGTTACCAAAGCAGGACGGGAGGCGGGGCGAAAGCCCCACCCGCGCCTTCCTGGTAGTAGGACCATCGCGCGAGTGGGGCTTTTCTCCGCTCTCTCCAGCCCATGATCTCATGCAGTTTGGTGGTGCGACCCGTCGATCTCCCGCTAGAACTTCAAACGGAAGAACAACCGGACGGCGTTGTCGGGATCGGGGAGATCCGTCCCGCTCGTGCTGCTGAAGCCCAACACGCTCTGCACCTTGCCGGCGTCGTACCAGACTTCGGCGGAAAGCTGCGTGCGGCTCCCGTCCGTGGTGCCGCCCGTGGCGGAGTTGTTGTCCACCTTGCCCAACACGAACCAGTTGTTCCACCCGAGGCCGTCGAGGTTATAGCGCACCACGCCGCGCACCTGAGTACGCGAGGTGGCTCCCACGCTTCCACCCACTTGAGCCACGCCGTCATCGTCGGAGACGAGGCGGGCCTCGACGACGCCGAAGAGGTTGGGCGCCAGCGGCGCGCCGGCACGCCCGATGATCACCCTTTGCGGGTTGGGGCTCGCATCCTCCATGATCCGGAGAATCCCCATGTACGCCGGCTCCTTGAGCTGCACGAGCTCACCCTCGCTCGTGGGATGAAGGATCACGCGCAGGTCGCGACCCGCGTTGGCCGCGCCTTTCCAGGCGGCGATGAGCTCGATGATGCTTCCCTCTTGGGTTCCGTCGGCATCGACACCTCCCTCATTGCGGAAGCGGTTGGTGCCGCTCTGGTAACCGGCGTCGATCGCGTTGGGCTCGTAGAAGTTCTCCTGCCGCACGGTATAGCTTGCGGCCACGACTGCGGCACCGCCGGCGAAGGGCTTCTCGCCGCTTACGCCGTAGGCCAGGTTGTCGCCGCTGATGCCGTCGCCAAACCGTGCGCCCACGGACGCTCCGAGCGCCAAGTCACCGAGGACCGTGTATTTGGCGTAACCCACGACTTGATGCGTGGCGGGATTTGAGGGACTGCCGTCAGTGATCCCAAGGCGCACCAAACCGCCGATCTTCAAGTCGTCGCCCACGCCGTACTCGGTCGCCCCTTCGAGGTTGGCGCGGTTCGCCGAGCTTTGGAGCTGGTGATAATGGAGGGTAACCGGCACGTCTGCGACCGAGAGGTTGGTGCCGACGCGCACCGTGTCGGCCGCCGGCGAGCTTGCGAAGTTTTGCATATTCCAAATTTCGTAGCCGTTGCTTCCCATGACGAGAAGCTTCAGCGGATCGCTCTTGACGTAGCTTGCGCCCACGTCATAACCGCTCCAGACGTCGACGGTGAGCGGTGTCAGCACGAACCGGGCGTTGTACTGGAGCTTTCGAAACGCGAGCGTCCCACCCGGGGTGCCCGAGCTGTCCGCGACGTTCCGGAATTCCACGGACCACCGGCCGGACTCGGAAGCGAGCAGCCTGAGCTTGAGGTTTTGCTGCTGAAGTCGAGTGGGAAGCAGAGTATCAGAGGCCGGCGGCGTCCTCAGTTCAACGTCGTACTCGCCCCTCAATGTGAGATCGATCGCGCCGGCCGGGACCGATAGCAAGAAAATACCCACGATTGCGATACTTAAGACGCGTCTTAGCGACACTATATCCCCCTCCAATTGCGTTCACCATTTGTCTTTCTTATGTTCGCTGAAGAACATACCCGGGGCTAGGCTGCTCATCGCCCCCTTTCTGCTCCGGCCCCATCGACTTCCCACACCCGTAAAGCACCCGGCGGTGCGATAACTATTGTATCCATGCCTGCCCCAATTTTCAATTTAATATTTTGCAATTCCGACTATTTGCCGAGGTAGCGCCCGGTACGTCGCATCGGCGACCCCGATTCGCCTGCGGGGGGCCATGCGAAGGAGCGCCGCCTGCATCGACGGCTGCGCCGAGCCAAAGCCCAGCCCAAACAAGGCAGCCGCCACCGAAGCCCCGGCCAAGCCTTTTGCGCCGCTCAGAAAGAAGAGTGATTCAGCGCCGTGACGCTTCCCATCCAACCGTAGGAGACCATCGAAACAATAAATAGGCCGAGCCCCCACAACAGAAACGGCTTGCGTCCGTAGGAGTCGATGAACCCTCCGGCAAACGGCCGCGCCAAGACGGCGGCGAGCGTAAACAGCCCGGTCGACAGGCCCACATGGGCGTCGAGCCCACCGAGCGCTTTTATAGAGAGCGGCATCGTGGGCAGGAGCAAGTAGAAGCTCGAAAAGAGCAGAAACGTGGCGATGGAGAGAAGCACGAACGACCGGCTCCAAAGGGACTGCGCCTTCGCGTCCGAACCGGCATGTGAACCACTCTCCGTTTCAAGGCTGTTCTCGCCTGCAGCCAAATCGATATTTGTATCCACGCCCATGTCGATAACCACCTTGTACCGCGGGTCGTTCTGGCCACACGATGAACACTCCCTTGGGCCCCCTCCTGTTAAATCAAGAACCCATTCACGCTGATTCACCATCTCCCTACTTGGAAGCAGCTTCCTTACAAGTAACCCATGCTGTTTCACTCGGGCGCACCCTCGACGCAGACCGCCGTGAGCTGGACATTTATGTAGAGTGCGCCCGGATTCATCAAGGCGGCTCGTGCACCCTGTTCTTCTCCATACCCCGCGGCCACTACCGCAGACTCCTTCAAACCTCATTGGCCACAGATTTGCACACTTCGCATTTTCTGGAGTGTAAAAGCCGTGACCGGATCAGCCGCGAAAGCACCCCGGGACGGCATTCAGGGCGGGGGCCCAGAGACAAGCGTGAGAGAAGAGGAGAGAAGACTAGGCGGCGGAGATTCACAAAAAACGGGGCCTTCCCGACCGCAGGCCGGGAAAGCCCCTCTCAGCGCTTGCACCCGCGGCCAACACGAAGCGTCACACGGAAGGCTTACGGCTGCCACCGATTACCCGTGAGCCGCCGACATCGCCATCGGCCGTGAAAGAAGACGCAGTCTGGATGCCAACGCTGCACGGGCGTGAGGCGGCGCCCGGGTGAACGAGCTAAAGCCGGAGCCGGCCAGTGCGCCCGTGACGCGTGCGCCGTGGCTCCTACCAGGTCTTTACATATTCGACCAGCTGGTCGAGGCAGATGCTCCAGCCCTCATAAAAGCCCATTTCTGCGTGGCGCTTGGCAGACTCGGGGCTACTGTGGATCACCATCGCCGTGTACCGGGTGCCGTCCCCCTCGGGCGCAAGTGAGATGACCCCGGTAAAGGGCATCCCGGATGGGTCTACCGGCGCCGGTCGATACCCCGGGAGCAGTGTGTCGGTCCAGACGAGGCGTTCGTTGGGAATCACTTCGAGAATGCACGCGTCGCCGGGGTATTCCTCGCCTTCAGGGGAGCGCATCACGGTTCGGAAGATCCCCCCTGGACGCAGATCGATTTTGCACTCAGTCGTGGTCCAAGGCTTCGGTGCAAACCACTTCACCAGATGCTCGGGGGTCGTCCACGCCTTCCACACCAGCTCCGGTGGGACGTCGACCACGCGTTCCAACACCAGGTCCCGGTCCGGATCCACTGTGAACTCAATCCTCGCCACGCTTCCTTTCCTCCTTGAGTTCCAAGAGGTAGCTGTCCAACTGGTCCAACCGGCGCTCCCAGAGCATGCGTCGTTCGGCCAACCAATTCTCGGCAAGTCTTATGTTTTGGGGCACCATGCGGCAAGTGCGAACGCGTCCCTTTTTGGCCGATTCGACCAACCCGCTATCCTCCAACACTTTCAGATGCTGGAGAAAAGACGGTAGGGCCATCTCAAAGGCTCCGGCAAGCTCGCTGACTGTCGCCGGACCGCGGCTCAACCGCTCGAGCACCCTTCGCCGCGTCGGGTCAGCCAATGCCCGAAAGACCTCATCGATCCGCTCCATCCTCGCGGCGGACGAGGCGCTCAAAATCAAAACACCCCCTTTCGCGAGAGACACGATCGCATGGAGTGGCGAAGTTGCACCATTGATGCCAGGATACACGCGGCAAATACCTAGGTCAATACCTAAGTGTTTGTTATTGCCGAAATATGCGGATGTCTGGTTCTGTTCTTTGGACTCCAGCCTGCGAAGGAGTCTGCAGAATATACGAGTATACAACCTCTGTTATAACCATTTCAGTACTTCTTTTTTCTATGAAGGCAAAGAATCAAACGGACGCGAGGAGGCATCACGTCAATGCGCCGGTACGCTCTTACGCTCTGGACGCTGATCCTCTTGGTGAAGCTCTCGACCGGGCTTGCCAGCGCAGAGCAGATCACCATCGTACACTTGGACAACTGGAGCGGCCCGCTGGCCGAAGCCATGCGGTTGATCGCGGACGAGTTTGAGAAAGAGCATCCCCATATCAAGATCGATTACCAGAATCCGGGCTTTCTGGCGGCGGTGTGGGAGAAGGCACATACGATGATCGCAGGCGGGGTTGCTCCCGACGTGGTCGCCGTCCACGCCCGCACGATCGGACAAGCGATTTCGAGCGGCTTCGCCCTGCCTCTCAATTCCTTTATGGAGCTGGACGGCGTCGACCTGTCCTCCACGCTCTTTCCCGGCGTCCTTGACGCCGCCCAGGTGAATGGACTCATCTATGGCGTTCCGAAGGATTTCAACCCCACACATCTGGCGGTCAACCTCGACTTCCTCGATCAAGCAGGGCTCGTCATCCCATCGTTAGGTTGGACCACACGCGACTTCGAAGATTACGCCCGAAAGCTTGTCCGTCATGACGCGTCCGGCCAAGTGATTCGCTTCGCGGTCCCGTTAGGCACGCTCCAACTGAACTCGTGGGCGTTCATCAACGGAAGTCAGATCTTCGACCGAGATTCCCGCCGTCTTGAACTCACCGACGATTCGTTTGTGAGCGCGCTGGAGTGGATGTCTAGCCTCGTTCAGGCCGGGCTTATGTCGAGGGAATGGGGGACCCTCGAAGCCTTCGGTCAAGGACTCATCGCCTTCTCCGACCAGGCTTGGCTTACCAACGTCGCGGAGTACGCGAAGATCGCGCCTTTTCGCTGGGCCGTCGTCTACTTTCCCAAAGGTGAGGCCGAGCCCACAACTTTTCTGACCAACCACTGGTGGGTGATTCCTCAGGCCAGCCAGCACCCGCGAGAAGCCTGGGAATGGTTGAAATTCCTTCATACCTCTCCCAAGGCCATGGAGATTCGCGCTCGCTATTCCATCATTCCGGGGTCGCCTGAGGCAGTCGAGCGCCTCGTCGAGTACTCCGAAGTGCCTGCCCACCTTTCGAAGGAGCAGGTCTTTACACCCTTCCTTCAGCCGACACCGCGAATTGTGAGCGAGCCTGCGGACGCCGATTTTCAACGCGCCGCAAACGGAGTGAACCTCTGGGGAGTCCTGTACGACGCGCTGAGGACCGGCCGAGACATCAAGGTGACAATGCAAGAAATCGAAGGCTCGATGTACGCGATCATGAATGAGACGAGTGACTGACAACGCCCAATCTGACGGCGCCTCAAGGGAGGCGGATGATCGCCTCCCTTGAGGCGCCCTACGCCCATTGGCTGCCGTAAAGCCGCATCGCAGCCCGGACGGCCTGGCCCAAGCGCCGGATCCCCTCCTCAATGGTGTCCAGGGGCACGGCTGCGAAGTTCAGACGGATATACGGTTCCCCCTCCGGCGGTTCGGGAAAGAAGCGTGAGCCCGGTGCAAATTCGACACCGTAGGAACGGGCCACGGGCGCGAGCCTCCCGGCCGAGAGGCCCTCGGGCAAGCGGAGCCAGATAAACAGCCCGCCGGGGGGCGCTTTGGCCTCCCACCCTGGCGGAAACCATTCTTTCACGGCCTCTATCGTGCAGTCCCGGCGCTTGCGGTACGCTTGGCANAGGCGCCGCAGGTGGGCGTGGTAGCGGCCCACGGTCACGTACACTTCCAGCGCTCGCTGGATGAGCGATCCCGTGGCGAGGTCGTTGACCCGCTTCGTCTCGACCAAGCGCTGGTAGACAGGCCCCTCCGCGACGAGAAAGCCCAGCCGCAAGCCTGGCATGAGGAGCTTGGAAAAGGTGCCGGCGTAGATCACCCTGCCGCCCGGATCCAGCGCCTTCAAAGCAGGCTGGGCCGTCCCGTCGTAGCGCAGGTCGCCGGCGAAATCGTCTTCGAGAACCGGAACATTGTACTGGTCGGCGAGTGCGACCAGGCTCCTGCGGCGGGCCGCACTCATGCATGCTCCGGTCGGGTTTTGAAACGTGGGCATGGTATAGATCAGCTTGGGGTGGTAGCGTTGAAGCAGCGGCTCGAGCGCTTCGACCTGCATGCCCCAAGCGTCGACCGGACAGCCCACAAGCCGCAACCCGTGAGCTTTAAACAACCGGATCGCGCCGTCGTACGTCGGACGCTCCACCAGGACCGTGTCGCCGGGTCTCAAAAGGAGCTGGGTGACGAGTGAGAGCGCCTGTTGCGAACCGGACGTGACGAGCACGTTGTCCGGATGTGCTTCGATCCCCTGGCTCGTCAAGATGTGGGCGATACTCGCCCGCAGCGGAGCATATCCCCTTTCGTCCTCCATCTCAAGGCACGCCACGCCGTCCCGCCGCATCACCTCCCGCACCGCTCCGTAAAACTCGTCAATCCGAAACTGCCTGGGATCACCGAAGCCGGTAAATGAGATGACATCGTCCCTCGCGGGAATCGCCCTGGACCCGGCCTGTGGGGATTCGCCGGGTCTACGGTCTGGGGTTCCGCCGGCGCCGGCCTCTTCGAGGCGCCCGGCGGCTGTGCCAGAAGCGAACTCCGCCCCGGTGCGTCCGTCAATCCCCCCATCAGGCTGCTTTAGTTCCACTTGCCAAAGCGGCCACGCAGGCTCACCCCAGTCGTCGTTCGAGCGCCGGAGCGGCCTGCCTTGAAGGTTCACAAAGCTTCCGCTTCCGGTGCGCCGGACGATGAGGCCCTCCGCTTCCAGATCGGCGTACGCGCTCTCGATGGTCACCCGGCTGACACCGAGATCAGCCGCAAGCTGCCGCGCCGCTGGAAGGCGCGTCCTTTCAGGAAGCGCCCCCGTCATAATGCTTTCTCGCAAGTGCTCGCGGATTTGGACATACAGGGGCGTATCGCTTTGACGGTCCAGCGGGATGCGCATCCCGATTCCCCCTTCTGACCAGGTATCCCCCGGGGCAATACCCCACCCGCGGGCCAGATGCCCAGCACCTTTCTGCCCGCTCGCCGGAATTGGATCTACCGAAACTGCGTGCAATTGGATCTACTTTCAATACCACTTCTCCCACTATTATGACATTGGTCTTATCACGACACGGTGAACAAAGCAAGGAGGAGAGCTGACGTGAGCGTCATGAAGCGCGAGCTTGGAAAGAGCGGGATCGAAGTGAGCGCCCTGGGGCTTGGTTGCTGGGCCATCGGCGGGCCCTTCTTCCTCAACGGGCTTCCGGACGGCTGGGGGGACGTAGACGACGCCGAGTCGATCCGGGCGATTCACCGGGCGATGGACCTCGGCGTCAACTTCTTCGACACGGCCGACGTCTACGGGGCCGGGCGGAGCGAGCGCGTCCTGGGACAGGCACTCAAGGGCCGGCGGGACCAAGCGGTGATTGCGACGAAGTTCGGCTTCGTGTTCGACGAAACCACCCGCGAGGCGGGCGGGACCAACCTTACTCCCTCTTACATCAGGCAAGCGTGCGAGGCCTCCCTGCGCCGCCTCCAAACCGACTACATCGACCTTTACCAGTGCCACGTCGGCGATGTTTCCGAAGAGCAAGCCAGCGAGGTCTGGGCCATTCTCGACCGGTTGGTGGAAGAAGGCAAGATCCGCGCGTACGGGCTAAGCACGTGGGATGTCGCCTACGCCCGCGCGTTTTTGGCCAATTCCCGGGGCGTCGCCATTCAGCACGGCGCCAACGTGCTCCAAGACGCGCCCGAGCTCTTTGACCTGGGAAAAGAGTTTGGCCTGGCCAACATCATCAACTCTCCGCTCGCGATGGGGATCTTGAGCGGCAAGTTTCACCGGGACTCGCGCCTTCCCGCCGACGATGTGCGCGGCAATCCCCACGCCTGGCTCGCCTATTTTCGCGACGGCAAACCGGTGCCCGAGTTTCTCGACCGCCTCGACGCCGTACGGGAGGTCCTCCGCAGCGACGGACGAAGCCTGGTGCAAGGCGCCCTGGCCTGGCTTTGGGCGCGAAGTCCCCAGGCAATCCCCATTCCGGGATTTAAGACGTTGGCGCAAGTCGAGGAGAACTGCGCGGCGATGCAATTCGGCCCGCTCAACCAGAGCCAGATGGACGAGATCGACAGGCTGCTCAAGGAGATGGAAGAGCTCCGTTCCAGAGGTGCTTGAGGGAACCGGCGCACCATCGTGAAGTTCTGAAAAAAGTTGGCTAGTCATGCAGGAACTGGCAACGAGCCGGCGTAGTGGAAACCGGAAGTCCTTGTCGGTCGATGCCGTTCAGAAAGGGGGTATGTGACATGCGTCGGCTCTTTAGGCCGCAACTTCTGGCGCTGCTCGTCCTCCCGCTCGTGCTCGCGGGTTGCAGCGGGCTGCGGATCTCGTTTAGCCCCAATCCCATCGTCTTGACGCCCGACGCCACGGAGATCGTGGGCACCGTCACCGTCACCGGTACCGGGATCGGCAGCGTCTACGTCGACAAGATCGTGGGAGTTGCGTATTACGAGGACGACACGGAATATAGGCGGGAGGAACTCGTGGTCAAACGCAACGTCCCGACGTTCTTCGGCAGCTTCTCCAGGGAGATCAGGATTTCTCTCGAAGGCGTTGACTTCACGCGCCTTGACCGTGTGGAGCTTTCGGTCAGCGGGGACGATCCGGGTACGCTGATCATCCCGATCAGGATTGAAGAGTAATCGACCTTGAGGTAAGTCCTCTGGACCTCTTGACTTTCGTGAGGCCCTCACGCTTGGGTGAGGGCCTCTCTTATCATCGTGTGTTCGGCGCGCGATGATGCCGTGCAAGGGCGAAAGACAGTCCAGAATGCGCAGCGGGCATATCGACACGGACGGGCGGCAAGCTCGGCGTCAGCGTCATGCCCCGGAAAGGAGGCGTCGAAGAACCGGCGCCTCTTTCCGGGAGCACTGAACTACGTTCCGTCAGTCGCCGACCCCCGCCGGCTCACTGGGCTCACTGGCGCCAGTACGCGTCGATGATCCCTTGCGCCTGCTCTGCCGCTTGCGCCAGCGCCGGCCCGGCGTCCATGCTGCCGTAGATCGCGCTGCCGATCGCGGCCGCCAACAGGTTGAGCACCTCGCCGGTGAAGGGAAGCATCGGAACCGGAACCGAGCGGCTCAACGCCTGGCCGACGATCATCCAGTAGGGGTTTTGCTCGTAGTAGAGCGGGTTGTCGTTGAACGCCCGGACGGGAGACGGGCGCGACTGGCGCAGCATGAAGTAGCCCGCCGTCTCCTCCCGCAGCGAGATCCATTTCACCAGCTCCCACGCCATGTCGGGATCGCTGGTCCCCCGTGCGATTGCCCAGTGGAAGGTGCCGGCGTTCACCCCGCTGGGCCCGCCGGGGACTTTCGCCGGGCGGACGGCGATGGCAAAGTCGGCCTCCGGATACGCGTCCGCAAGGTAGCTGTACTCCAAGATACCGTTGGGAAGCATCGCCAGCCGCCCGGTGGCCAGGGCGTGCCGCGGCGCCGACGCGTAGGCCGACTGGTCGAGCTGGGCCAGCATCGCGTCGAGGTCGCGCCATCCACCGTAGTAGATCAGATCGCCCGCCTCTTTTAGGAAGGCGACGGCCTCGACGCTCTCCGCTCCGGCAAACAGGACGCTTCGAGCATCGGCAGACAGGATCGAGCCGCCTCCCGCCGCAAGCCAGGCGACCTCGCTGTGATCTCCCCCGTAAAAGGCAGTCCCAGCGCGTGTCAAGGTGTCTCCGTCATACCGCGTCAGCTTGCGGGCAGTCTCTAGCCATTCGTCCCACGTCTCGGGCGGTCCGGCCACTCCCCCTTCAGCAAAGGCCGCGCGGTTGTAGTACAAGAGCGAATTGGTGTCCCCGCCCGTACGCATTGGAAGCCCGTAGAGGCGCCCTTCCCACCGAGCCGTCTCGATCTCCGACGGATACCAGGTATCGAGCGCGATCCCGTCCCGTTCCAGGTATGGGTCGACCGGCAGGAGAAAGCCCCGTTCGACCGAGCCCGGAATGTTGAGGCTGTGGATCATGACGACGTCGGGCGGTGTGCCGGCGACCACTTGGGTCACAAAGCGCTCCTGAATCACGTTGCCGCATTGCGTGAGCTCCGCCGTCACGGTAACTCCCGGGTACGCCTGTTGGAAGGACTCCAACATCTCGTTGACCCACTCGTTGCGGTGTTCCGTCCAGCAGTGGAGCACTTTCAGATTCACTTGGGCATACGCCGGAGCCGCCGCCAGCAACGCCCCGACGAGCAGCAGGATGGCTACACTCCTTCTCACCACTGGCATCACCGAGACCTCCTCTCTTATGCTCCCTCTTCCATCCCTCGCACCCGGACTATTGAACCTGTTGGATGAGGCGCGCCGCTCCTTCGCCGACCAAGACCCGGTCGATCACGCTCACCTCCTTCCCGCTGGACGCATCCAACACCGCGGCAAGCCACGGCCCGGCGAAGATCAGCCGGCCATCCCGGGGAAAGTCGGAAGCAAGAAGCGGAAGGCGTTGAACCTTCCCGTCCGACGCCCGGCAGAGGCAGCCTACCACGGCGGCACCGGCGTGGAGCCTGTCGCTTCCGGCTACACCTTTTCCTACGGAAAACGGCGGTGAAGCCCACTCGTCGTCGGCGATGTAAACGACCCCGGCGCCGGCGAAGATCGGGTCAAAAGCGCGCAGGCGTTCGAGGCACTCTTGCACCGCGCCGCGGAGCCTGACCTCGCGCTCCGCCGCGCTTTCAGCTTGGGGGAGCATGAGGTCGATTTGCACCAGCGTGCTCGAGAGCGGGCGCACGTCAAATCCGAGGGAGGCGAAAAGCTCCTCCCGCGCGTATTTCTTGCGCATCGCCTCCACCTCAACGCCCTTTACGACGACGGAGCGGACGACCTTAGCCGGCACCCCGCCGCTGAGCGGCGAGCGCAACCGCTCCGGCACGAGCCTTCCGGCCTGATCTGTCTCGACGATCCACGACGCAGAGATCGTCACGTACCCCTCCCGAGTCGCGGCCACGAGCCGGGCTCCGGGCGCCGCATGATGCGCTTTCGGCGCCTCGAACTTTGCTTCGGGCACCGAAAGAGGCCCTTCGCCCGCCGCTTGGGCGCTCTCTGCGTCCTCCTCCACGCGCACCGCTTGAGCGTGGAAAAGGAGGTCGATTCCGTAAGCAGAAGCGATGCGGTCAAAAACGAGCTCGGCGACGGGAGCGTGGACGACGCCCGAGCGCAAGGCGCCCGCTTCTCCAAGGGCCTGCCAGAGCTCAGAAAGAAAAGACGAGCCTGCTTCCTCAATGACCGCGGGACGATGTTTTTCCCCGGTCATCGAGCCCTGTGAGCTCGGATCCAAGAGCTCCGCGAAAAACACCCTTCGGGCCCGGCTGATCTCCCACCCAAGTCCACCCCGTCGCTCGACGACCAAGGTCTTGTACCCCTGTCGAGCCAGGGCTACGGCGCAAGCGAGTCCGCCCACTCCCCCACCGCTGATGACCACGTCGTATCGATCACCCGGCACTTGCAGACTCCCGCCGCCGGCCCCCATGCGCCTTCGAATCCACGACGCGGCGCGCCGGACGTAGCCCCGGTGGTCGCGGCTCAGACGGTCGAAAATTTCGGGGCCTTCAGGGTCGGAGAGCCTGACCAGAAGCGCTGCGCACGCTAGGTCGATGCTCCACTGCATGGACTGGGGCACGCCGCCCCACACCCGGTACTCGGCTCCTCGCTCCGTCCAGGCGAGCAGCCGGTGAAGCGCCTCCTCGAGCCGTTCTCGCTCTTTTTGATCCAAGCGGTCGACGACGGCTAGGAGGTAGTGGAGGATGTGGAGGATGGCGTCGGACTCCTTTTCCTCCGGCAGCCGCTCGATGAGAAAGCCGGCCGCGCTCGGATCCCGGAGCAGCTTGAGACAGATGAGCGAAGCGATCCAATAGGGTGCGGACCTGACTCCCGGAGGCGTTCTTGCGTCCCGGGCCTTGACCGACTCGAGAAGGTGCGCTGCCCCGCTTCCATCCCCGATGAGCGCCAGCGCCGTCGCGACGGCCCTGCGGTGGTCCACGACGCGACGAAGTCCCGCCTCGTCCGGACCGGCGGCGCCTCCCGCCGCTTCTGCATGGACGCCCCCTTCTGCCCCGCCCGGCTCCATTCTCTCCGACACTTCCCGCTCAAGGAGGGCAAGGCGGGCTCTAAGAGGCGCCAGCGCCTTGTCGCCCGCACGCCTTAACCACCACAGCGCTTTGCCGGCCTGGTCCGTCGCCAGGGCATCGATCAGGCGCTCGATCACGCTCGCCTGGTCCAAGGCCTCGACCGTCAGTCCTTCTTCAAGGACTTCTGCAGGCAGACCGTCCCGGCAACCCTCGTCGAACTGCACCTGGACCCAGGGCCTTTCGCCCAATGGTCCATCAACCCCACCGTGCTCCGAACCGTCCCTTGACTCGCCCGCGGCAGGTTGGGCTGCACTCCCTGCGGGAGATCCAGCCGAACCGCCTGCGGCCCGCGCGGCCGATCCGCCCGGAACACCGCCTCCTGAGCTGCCGCTCGAACGTTCCCGAGCAAAGCGTTCCGCCTTCAACACCCCTTGTGCGACCAGCCGCTCCTGTAGCTTTGCCACGTCGAGCTCCCGCGGTTCGCAGCGGAGCGCCGCACACAACGCTGCGGCCGTGCCGGCCACTTCGCCCACCTGCTGAATGTCCCGCTGCATTCGGAATCCGACGGCGGCATCGTGGGTCATGGAAAGCGCCCGGCATCCGATCAAAAGCCCGTCGATTCCCTTGGGGATGAAGCAGCGAAACGGCACCTCGGAGCCGATCCGCTCCTTCCACAGGCCCATGATGCACACCCAGATCTGGGCCTCGAGGCTTTCGTTGGCGAAATCGTAAGCGTGCGTGTCAAAGTGGGTCATGCACCGCATAACCGCGTCGGGAAAGGTGCGGTTCTCGGCGAGGTCGGACAGCGTGAGAACGGCCTCTCCCAGGATGAGGCGCCCCTCCCGCACGCCTAGGTGCGGCGGCGTGGCGATAAACCCCTCGTGCGCGATGGCATCGCCTAACAGCCGGAAAAGATGGCTCCGCCCTTCGAGGTACGCCCGGGACACGTCGCGGGCGCTGGTGCTGTCGACCCATCCTCCGTCCACGTTAAACGGGCCGATCCGGTCGTTGTACAGGCACCGGGGGACGAGCGAGTAGTTGTTCATCACCTGATCCCAGTCGCGCCCCACCGTATACGAAGCGCCGGCGAGAGCGCAGAGGTCCCCGTCTCCCGTGGCGTCCACGGTGACGGCGGCGTCGATGCGGAGTGCCTCTTCCGGGGTTTCAAACACGACCGCGCCGACGCGATTGCCGCTCTTGATTACCTCGACGGCCTGGGCGAAGTAGACGGTCTCGACGCCCGCCTCGGCCAGCATCTGGGCGCTCACAAGCCGCTTCGCCTCTGGGTGAAACCCCTGGGCCGGCCAACCGATCGCCTTTTCCGCGCGGTGGATCTCATCGTCCAGCTCCACCTGGCTTCCGGCCTTGAGCCCGTAATAGTAGAGGTGAATGCCCGCCCGGGCCGCGACGCCGCCCAGGGCGCCGTCGCGCTCGGCGAGGATCACTTTCGCCCCGTTTCGAGCCGCGCTGAGCGCCGCCATCACACCCGCGGTGCCGCCGCCGACCACCAGGACTTCCGTTGCGATGTGTTTCACGTTGAATCTCCTCTCCGAAACCGCCACGTCCAACCGCCGGGTCTTGGCGCACCACACCCCCGCGGGTCCGAGCTCCTGCTTCGCCCGGCGAGATCAAGATGGTGCCGTCGGCTGCCGACCGCCGGGCGATCGCCTGCTCGCCAGAACGTCAAGCTCCGGGGTCAAGCGATTCGGGACGGGGCGGGACCCGTCGACTCTCGCACGGTCAACCTGGGGGGCAAGACGATGCGCACGCCGACCAGATCGCTGTTTTCGCTCGCCACGACCAGGTGCGTCGCGGCGAGCCTGCCCATTTGAAAGAGCGGCAGCGAGACGGCCGTGAGCTTGGGCGTCGTCGACTCAGCCAGGTTCTCGTCGTGATAGGCGACCACGCTGACGTCGCCGGGGACGGAGCGGCCCAGATCGCGGCAGACTTGGAGCACGGCGGCGGCCAGCGTCTCGTACGCGGCGATGACCGCCGTTACATCGCTCCACGGGCCGGCCAGAAGCGACCGGGCGACAGGAAGCGCATGGTCAAAGCTCCATGGCGGATCGACAGAGGCCACGCAGCTGCTGGACAAGCCGAAGTCGTGGCAGGCTCGCAAAAATCCGGTCAGCTTTTGATCGCTGGTGCGGGTCGAAGCCGAGCCATTGAGGAGCCCGATCTTGCGGTGTCCCAACTCGTAGAGGTAACCGACGGCCATTCGGATTCCCTGGATGGCGTCGGTCTCCACCGCGCCCAGCGAAGAGCAGGGCTCGACGTGACAGCCGACGATCACCGCCGGCAGGTGCGTCGCTTCCAGCGCTTGCACCAGCCCGTTGCTGACCGCTCCGCCGATGACCAAGTTTCCGATGAGGCCGGGAAGGAGGACCCCTGCATCAGCGTCGCAGCCCCAGACCAGGTGCGTGCGGTAGGAGCTTAGCACGGCTTGCACGCCCTCCAAGACTTTCGCGGCGAAAGAGCCGATGTTCTGCGCGTCCGGGACTTGGCTTTGCCCGCCAAAGACGATGCGGATGGGCCTGCCTGAGATCACGGGATTGATTCCAAAGGGATCGTCCGGGAGGTAATATCCTAGCTCTCTGGCTGCCGCCCGGATGCGCTTGCGTGTCTCCCAGCGCAGCTTCCCTTTGCCGCTCAACGCTTGCGACACGGTCGACGGCGACATTCCGACCTTCTTTGCGATTTCTCTGATCGTGACCGCCACGGCCGCCCCCTCTCCTCCCGCAACCGCCGAAAGCCATCAATAAACCGGTCTTCGAATCAAAGCACTCTTCCGTCGATTAGGTATATCCCGTACCCTCCGGCGATCTCCTGTCATGGGACGCGAACAGTCCGCGAACACCTTGCCGGCTCCTTGCGAGCTTTCGATTCCCCTCGCCCGGCTCCGTGCGATAAAGTGTAATGATCAAAGAAAGAGCGCAAAGGAGCCGCCGCCGTTCGGGACTTAAGCGTCTCTTAGGCTTGCGAGCTCCTTTGCGCTCTGGCATTGGCCGGTGGAACCGGATTTCCGGGTGCGAGCCCTTGGAAAGCGTCCCGGGGGCGAGGACGTCCTCTTTGATCCCACACGCCGGAAATCCCAGGGCTGTGAGCTGGTAACAATCACCTCCTCGTCCATCGGCAAACCGGGCGAAGACAGGGACGTCAGACACTCTTTCACTCGTGGCCTGCCGCCGATGGCGGCGGGCGCTGCCTGTCCCTTGCAACTTTGATTATGCCGTGCCGCTGTGACGAGGTCGTGGCCAAGGTGTGTCAAGACGGTGAACTATTCTTGTCGGCGATTGTCCAAGATCAGCAACCAGTCGCCCCCGCCGCTCGATCGGGCCGGCGCCGCATAGAGCTGGTGCCCTCCGATAGCCTTCGGCCCGGCAAGACGCTCGCCGCTTGCGGGATTCACCCATACGGCGGACGCTCCCTCGAGAGCCGTCGTGTCCAGCACGACCTCTCCTCCTTGGGGAAGATAGACGACCGAGAGGGTTTGGTCGGTGGTCATTGCGGCGGCGATGTGTCCCAGCGGATCGACTTCAGCGGAGCCGGGGTCCTCGGCGGCTTTTCCGCGGCCATCCCCCTCGGCACCGCCGTCTACGGCCCCTCCGCCGGCACCGACTCCGGCGTACTCCCCAGCGTCCGCGGCCCGCTGCTCGGCGGGATCGCCGCCCGCCGGGGCCCCGCTTGCCTGCCGCCCGATCACAAGCTCCGGCGCCGGGCGCAGCTTCCACCACGGAAGCGCCTCAAAGATGTGCTTGAGGCAACTCATCGACGCCGCTCCCGGAGCGTCCAACGCGGTATGCCAAAGCGACGTGATCCCCGCTCCCAGGTGGTTCAGCGGAGATTCGGCCTGCTCGCTCCAGGGCCAGACGGCGGCGTGCCCGTAGGTGACGCCGGCCACCGGCGAGGCAAGAAGGCTGTAGTAGCTTGCGATTCGGACGTGCTGCGCGTCGAAGCGCCGGTCCGACCCTACCTGCAAATGCTCTTCGTAGCACGGCTCCAGGTTGATCACCGGCTTTGGAGGCAGCCTGCGCCACGCTTTGGCTGGAGGCCCGTCGTAGATCCAGGCGAAGCTCTTGAAATAATCAGCGCCGTGGCTGCTTTGATAGCCGGCGAAGTCAAACCACGGCTCATCCCACACGGCGTCCGCGATCCACAGGTTCGCGGCGGGGTGCAGCGTCACCGGCAAGCCTTCCCTCACGCCTTTCCCGAACACCGCCCTCCCGATGCGCCGCCACCGTTCGATATCCGACGAGTAGATCCCGTCGCCGCCCAGAAACCAGACGGGCCGGTATGCCCCGTAGCGCGCGACGATGTAGCGGGCGAGCAAGATTGCGTCTTCTTCGGGAAGCGAAACGCCGGGATCCGTGGGCGTCAAGGCCCACAGGATGACCAGGGCAGGCACCAGCCCGTGCCGGGCCACCGCGGCCACTTTGCCGTCGATCCGGCGGAAAAACCGGGGATTGATCCGGATCTGCTGCTCCCCTTCGAAGGCCTCCTCCCCTTCAAGATCCGCCGGACAGCCGCGCCAGTGCGTCATGACGCATTGGACGGCGGTGAACCCTTGCTCACGCCGCTTGGATAAATACCATTCGAAGGCCGCGGGCTCCGCCTTCAGCAGCGCGTTCCACGCGGTGTCGGCAAGCCAAAAGAACGGCGTGCCGTCCCGGTGAACGAGGTGTGTCCCGTCCTTTGAGACGCCTAGCGGGCCATGGCGGTACAGAGGATTCGGACCCGCGTAAGGCGTCACCTGAAACTCCGAACGTCCGCCGTGCCACGCATCCTGCGTGCCGTCGGACGTCCTCAGAGCATACCGCCACACTCCCGGCTCTTCCGCGTCGACCCGAAAGCGCCAGATGCGCCCGCCGTCCCAAAACGCCGGAACCACACTTTTCTTTCCCGATGGTGCTACCAGCTCTACCGTCACCTCGACTTCCCGCAGCGGATCGCCGTACGTCTTTGGACTTTGAAAGATGCCTTCGTAAAAGTACGGTATCCGTTCTCGGAACGTCACGCCGGTCATACAATGCACCACCTTGAAATGGAAAGCGCTCGCGCTCGACGAGCATCCCACGCCGACTCTCGTACGTTCCCATCTGTAAATTCTCTTTTTCTCCGCCGTCACCCCGGAAGGAACATTTAAGAAGGAATAATATTCCGAAATACCAATATCGATACTTCTGAGATCTCAGTCGCATGCCTTCTTCGCCTCGGCGTTTTCGATTCCTCCTCTGGCCGTGGCGGCGGAGGCGGGCGGAAGGTAAAGGAGTGGTGCGAGCAGTTCGGTCCACCGGCGAACTCGTGAGAACGGCAAGCGTGCGAAGGCGATGCTGGCAAGAGCCGTTTTCAGCAATCTTCTTTTGGCCGGCGCGAACACTCGGAAGTTCTTGAATGATGTGTATCGTGACGCAGGCGAGGCCGTTCACACCATGAGAATCAACCGAAGGAGGTCTCCACCGTGCGACGCTCATTCACGATCGTCATGACCGGCCTGCTTTTTGCGGCCTGTCTTTCGACGACAGCCTTCTCGCAGGCGACCGTCTCGGTCTACCACCGCAATGAGCTGCGGGAGATCGAATGGATGGCTCAGGTGAAAGAGGCGTTCGAAGCCGCAAATCCCGATATCAAGGTCGAATTGATCCAAGGGGTCGACGGCGGTGGCCCAGGCTATGCGGAGCGGCTCGCCGTCCTCTTTGCCTCAGGCAATCCGCCCGACGTCTTTTACGGCTCGACTGACAAGGCCGGTTTCATCCTCAACGGCTGGGCGCGCGACATCACCGACCTCTTGGAGCGGGACCGGGTGGCGATGAACTTGGACGAGTTCTTCCCGGGCATCTTCGCCTCGGTGACACGATCCGGGCGGATCTATGGCGTGCCCTCCATCGCCATGGGCCAGGCCATCTTCTACAACACGCAGCTCATCGCCGAAGCGGGCCTTGCGCCACCCCCCATAGACTGGAACGACCCCGGCTGGAACTGGGACGAGTTCGTCGAGTACGCGCAGAAGCTGACCAAGCCCCTCCCAAGCGGCGGCCTTGCCCAGGCCGGCGTCAGCGGGGTGCCGACGATTGACATCGCCAGGATGTTCGGCGGCGAATGGTTCCCGCCCGAGGCCTTTGACACAGGCGTCGCGACGCGGGCGACGCTCCTCGATCCCGCCGTCGAGCGGGCGTACAGCGCGGTCCAACGGCTCTACACCGAACTGAGGGTCGCAGCGGCCAGCCCCAACTCGGGGATCGACGGGTGGAGCGGTTTTTGGAGCGGCAACGTCGCCATGGAGTGGACGGGATGGTGGAAGGTGCGAAACTACTTGGACGCCGTCGATTTCCCGTGGGGCATCGCTCCCGTGCCCCGGGCCTTGAGCCGGGCCAACTCCCGCTTCACGGATCCTTGGTTCATCTCCTCGACGGCCAAAGACGTCGAGGCCGCGTGGCGTTTCGTAAAGTTTGTGACGGGCGTGGAGGGCCTCGACAGCTTCGCAAGGTACGTGGCGTTTCCCCCATCTCGCCAGAGCGCCCTCGATTCGTACCTTGAGACCGTGAGCCAAGCCTCCGGCCTTTCGCCGTCGCAAGTGCTCACCGCCCTGGCCGGGGCGCTTGAGCACAGCGTCGTGGGCTACGACGAGGTGATCGGCGGCGCGGCCGTATGGAACCCGATCGTCACCGAAGAGCTCACGCCGGCGTTCGTCGGTGAGCGTCCCGTCCGCCAGGCGCTCGAAGCAGCTCAGGCTCGCGTCGACGCGGTGCTGGATGAGCTCGCGTCCAGGTGGACGAACTAGCCGCAGGCGGTGATGGAACCCACACCGAAAGGATGACGTAACCGAACCGCCTATGGCCTGTCGACTTGGCTGACGATCACCGCCGAGCTTTGAAGCAAAAGCTCTCGCCCTTCGCGCCCTTTCCGGCTCTTCGGATGTGCGAAGGGCGAGCGTCTCCTTAGAGTTTATTCCACTGCTGAGGACGCCCTTGGGGGCCGCCCAAACAGAGCCGATTGAAGGACGTGCGCAGAAGCGAAGGAGTGCGTATCACCCCGGTGCTAACTCGGAGTTTAACCCGCCTCAGATTGACATTCCAGAGGAATGCCCGTAAGATGAAGCACGCCCCATTGAGCTTGCACCAGACGGCCTGGGAGGACGTGACGTCGCCGTGAACGAGCAGCGCGCCCTTCTCAAGGACAAGGCGTACCAAGAACTGAAGCAGCTCATCCTCAACTGGACCTTTATGCCCGGAACCTTTCTTTCCGAAAGGCAGCTTGCCGCGCGATTCGGCATGAGCAAGACGCCCATCCGCTCGGCGCTCGAACGCCTGGCGAACGAAGGCTTCGTCACCATCTCTCCCCAGCAAGGCGTCGTTGTGCGCGAGTTTTCCCTCGACGAGATCGTCGACCTCTTCGACATCCGCATCGCCCTTGAGACTTTTGTGGCGAAAAAGCTCGTGGGCCGCCTCGACGAGATGTACATCGCCAAGATCGAGGAAAACCTCTCGGGGCAACTTGAGACGACGACGAACGGCGATTACCAACGCGCGACCGTCCTCGACGCCGATTTCCACATCCTTCTCTGCGAAGCACTGGGCAACCGCGAGATCCTCCGCACCATGCTGCACCTCAGGGACAAGCTCTACCGTGTGGTCTACCGCGTCCTGCGCCACAACCGCCAGCGGATTATGAGCTCCTATGAAGAGCACCGCGGGATCGCTGACGCCCTTTTCTCAGGCGACGGAGAGGCGGCCGCAAGGCTTATCCAGGAGCACCTCGAGTGGGGCAAGCAGGCGCTGGTGACGCGGTGAGCTGGCGCTTGAGCGGCGATTCCGCTCTCCTGCAGTCTTGGGTTCTCCCAAGGTCCTCGGGTAGCGTCCCGTTGCGCCCCAATCTCTTTACGGCTACTTTCCAAAGGACTCGTGGAACGCGTAGAGCCAATGGAGCCGCTCACCGTCGGCCATGCGCTTCAGAAGGACGGGCATCAGCGTGTCACGCACCAGGCGGGCGAAGGCGTTGAGCGCGACTTTGTTGGAACTTCGCTCCCGTGAAAAGCGGACGACCTGCTCCGCCCTGCTCTTGCGCACGCTTTGATAATGGCCAAGGGCTTGCGAAACAGGAAGCTCTCGCAGGGCTTTGGCGAGGACGATGGCATCCTCCAGGGCCATCGAAGCGCCCTGGCCGGCGCTCGGCGACGTGGCATGAGCGGCGTCGCCGAGCAAGACGACGGGACCCTCGTACCACTTGGAAAGCGGCGGCATCTCGTAGATGGGATATCGCCCGATCTCGCCCCGCGTCGCGCAGATGATCTCACGAATGAACGGCTGATCGTCGCGAAAAAGGTGCAAGAGCCGTCGTTTCCACTCGTCGCTGGGGATCGCTTCCAGGTCTGACCGGCGCGGAGTTCCCGGATAGTCGAGGTTGGCAAACCAGTAGATCTCCCTCGACTCCTTGACCACATACCCAAAGAACGCCCGCTTGCCGAAGATGAAGTGCTGCATCCCCGGGGTCGGCTTGAGCTTCGCAGCGTGTGAAAAACCGCCGCAGCTGATCTGCCCGATGTAGCGGGGCGCCGGCGCCGTTGGATCGACCGCCTCGCGCACCTTGGAGTTGATCCCGTCGCTTCCCACCACCACGTCGCTCTTGACGACCGTTCCGTCGGCAAAGTGGGCGTCGACCGTCCCGCCGGAATCTTGCCGCAAGCCGACGAGGCGCTTGTTGTAATGGACGGGGATCCCCCGGCGAGCCGCCTCTTCCACCAGGATCCGCTGCAGCGCCGAGCGCCGGATGACCACGCTGGGCACGCCTTCTTTCACGTCGTTCGGCGCACCGTTAGGCACCACGCCCAGGAGCTTCCCTTTCCCGTTCCACATCGCCATCTTGGGGCTAGGAAAGCCCTCGGCCAGCGCCGCCTTTTCCAATCCCAGCTCTCTCAGGACACGCATGCCGTTGGAAGCGAGGTTCAGAAAAAGGCCGGCGTAGGCGTCGGGCTCGCTTCGCGCCTCATAGATCTCGACGTCCCATCCGGCACGCCGCAGGAAAAGCGCCGCGGCGGGCCCACCAATCCCCGCTCCGATGACGACGGCCTTGCCGGCTGCGCCTACCTTGCGACCCGCGCCGCCTTGGGACTCGGTTGTCCGGTTCCCGGTAAAGCTTTCATACACCATGCTGCTCATCGTCGTGGCCTCCCGAGAAGATCTCCGCGAAGGGGATGCCTCCGGGGCTAGAGGCTTGGTCCGAACCGCTTGAACCGGGGCGTTTGAACCGGACCTTCAGCACACCGCCCAAAGGTGCCCGAGACGCTCCCCACTTCGGAAGAAGAAGCACCGGCAAGCGTTCCCGCGGCCGGTTTAGTGATAATATTACTAGTCATAGTATATCTATGTCAAGCTAGAAGGCGGAGCGACAGATGCTCTCCACCGTATGACTCGTTTGGACGACTCGTCTTTGCGTGCGGGCTTATCCATCCGGCGGAGGGCTTCTGAAAGGAACGTCCAAACGAGCGGATAAGCCGCAGGCGGCCTCCCGGACCTATCGATAAGGGGATGAGTCAAGGTGCCCCCGCGAAGGCGACGCGTCGGGGCGAATCCCTAAAGGTGGAGGGCCCATGAACGGAGTAGAAGCATGACATGAAGCCCATGAACGCTGAAGATCGACTCATCGAGGAACTGCGAAAAGTCCACCGGCTGGTCGTGTTGACGGGCGCGGGGATGAGCACGGAATCAGGCCTGCCGGATTTTCGCTCCCGTGACGGATTGTGGCAAAAGCACCGGCCCGAAGAGCTGGCAAGCGTCGACGCCCTGCTCCATCGCCCTCTTCTCTTTTACGAGTTTTATCGCTATCGCCTTGAACTGCTGGAAGGCGTGGTGCCCAACCCGGGTCACCGGGCTCTCGCCGAGCTTGAAAGGCAGGGGCGCCTCCAGTGCATCGTGACGCAGAACGTCGACGGGCTCCACGGCGAAGCCGGCTGCCGCAACGTCGCCGAGATCCACGGATCGCTCCGGAAAGCCCGGTGCCACCGGTGCGGGCGCTCCCATTCGCCCGAGATCCTCAAAAGGCCTGTCGCAAGCCTCGCCGATCTCCCCCGTTGTACGTGTGGCGGATTGATCCGGCCGGGCGTGGTCCTTTTCGGCGAAGCGCTGCCCGACGAAGCCCTGGCCCGGGCGCTCGAAGCCGTCGAACAATGCGACGCCCTTCTCGTCGTCGGCACATCTTTGCAGGTGTACCCTGCCGCGTCCCTGCCCCGGCTGGCCCTGCGCCAAGGCGCGCGCCTTTGGATCGTCAACCTCACGCCGACCCCCTACGACGCATTCGCCGACGTCGTCATCACGGGCAAGGCGGGAGAGGTTTTGTCACGCGCCGTGCAAGCCTTGGGCCGGGATTGACGGGCAACGCCTGAACCTTAAACGAACAGCGCCTCCGTCAACGGGGCGAACAAGGCGACGACCCGGACGAACAAGGTGGCAAACCGCGCTCCCGTCGACTTGACCGTCTGAGCCGCCGTCGAGTAGCATGAGAAATACTATGAGAGACCCCCGTCCCTCTCCCATCGCTCTAGCTGTCCTTTCCCTCCTTTACGAAGAGCCGATGCACCCGTATCGCATGCAAAAGCTGATCCGCGAGCGCAAGAAGGACGAGGTGATTAACGTCCGCCAGCGGGCCAGCTTGTATCAGGTGATCCGGCGGCTTCTCCGGGACGGGTTGATCCGGGTGCGCGGGGTCGACGGGGAAGGAAATCTTCCGGAACGCACCGTCTATGAGTTGACGGAAAGCGGGCGTGAGACGGCGATCCGCTGGATGCGGGAGATGCTCGCCAGACCCGTTAACGAATATCCTCTCTTTCCTGCGGCCTTGGCTCATCTGCCGCTGCTTTCCCCGGACGATGCGGCAAAACAACTCAAAAAGCGCCTGCAGGCGTTAAGGCGAGAAAGGCGGCGCCTAAAGTCGCAGTTTGAAGACGAGCGCGCCCTGCTGCCGCGCCTTTTCTTGCTCGAGTCGGAATATCTCATCTCGCTGATGGAAGCGGAGATCGCATGGCTTGAGCGACTGATCGGAGAGCTGGAATCCGGCAAGATCGCATGGAATCAGGAGGCTCTTCTCGCGCTCGCCAAGGCGTTTTCTAGCGAGACCGAAAGAAAGCCGAGCGGTGCAGATAGCGCCGATCCGGCGTTTCCTTAAGAAGAAGCTGGCTCGCTGGGCCGGCCGACGACCG